>MDTB01213973.1_pt1 | contig 26706 bp, 22 predicted proteins | sample 811161 | NCBI WGS metagenome assembly MDTB01 (sample SAMN05326650, study PRJNA326480) | marine metagenome | isolation source: seawater | place: Mediterranean Sea | collected 2009 | reverse complement strand
TTCATGGATTTGCTTTGATGAATTCGATCACTACCCTCGCAAATTCTTCACCCTGGTCTTCCTGCGTGTAGTGCATGGCATCTTTGATCGTCACATGCTTCTGGCCTTTCGCGCCCGGTACTTCCTCCTGGAACTGAATGTCCGTGCTACCCGGGTCACCATCGGTGAATGCCGTAAGGAATGGCTTGTCGAATGTTCTTAAAGCCTCCCAGGCTTTGCGATTAGCGGGGACTTCAACATCGTCAGGGAATAGGGGGATCAGACTGGGAAATTGCCTCGCGCCCTGCAGATATTCTTCGGCAGGAAATGGCGCTGCGTAGGCTCGCTGCTCCTCGGCAGAGCAGCTATTTAGCCACAGGCTCATCATGGCGCCAGGATTGAAGTCGTCAGAGGCATCGCAATGTTTAATCCAATACATAAAAGGAGGCGTTGGATCTTTGTCATTGGACGCATTCTGTGTCTGCTCCTGAAAGCTGCCGCGTTCCATCAGATCCTCGCGCATGGCGGCGTTGGTTTCCTGCGTATTCAGCACCGGCGTATCGTCGAGCAATTGCCGTAGTTTTGCTGCCATCTCGTCAGGTATGCCCCGGGCATCCGCGAGGCCCGTATTAGTGACAACGACCCGGGCGAATCGATCAGGGTCTGCAGCGACGATCCTTAATGTGATGGGTCCGCCCCAGTCCTGGGCCACGAGGGTGATGTTGTTGAGATTCATGCCACGAACAAAGTCGTGCATCCATTGCACATGTCTGGCGAAGGTATAGTCGCTTCGCTGGGTAGGTTTGTCTGAGCGACCGAAGCCTACAATGTCCGGCGCAATGACTCGATAGCCCGCCGCAGTCAGTGGCGGAATCATTTTTCGAAAGGAATAGGACCAGGTTGGCTGGCCGTGTATGCAAAAGATGATGGGTGCGTCTTTTGGTCCTTCATTCACGTAGTGCATGCGTAATTTACCACCCTCGCCATTGTCTATTTCGTGGTAGTTGGGTTGGTAAGGGAAATTGTCCAGATCCTGGAATCTCTCGTCCGGTGTTCGCGATGCCTGCATCAATATCTATCCAATTGAATTGAAGAACTGTGTGGGGGGAGCGCGTCTGCCAGTATGGAATGGACGCCGTGATTGTCAATTTGCAGATTGCTATCAACCGATAAGATTTCGTTGGGCATTATGGGTAAATATAGATAGCTATGACTATCCCTTTGATATTAAATATAGTTAGCTATGAGAAATAAGTTGTGGGGTTTCGTAGCTGCGGAGGGGAGGTGGAGTTGATTCTTTACCTACCGTTTATATGAACCTAGGAGGGAATCATAATGATTTCACGCACCACTTTTGCAGCATCCAGCCTGTTCGTTATAGCAGGTTTTGGCAGCGCTTCTGTAATAGCAGAAGACAGCGCCAATGTAATTGAGGAAATTGTCGTCACCGCGACGAAACGATCTGAAAACCTCAAAGATATTCCGATGACGATTTCAGTCCTCGGGCAGGAAGACATTGAAGTCCAGGGCATCAACGACTCGGGCGACATCGCGCGTCGAGTCCCAGGGTTGATTCACAGCCAGGCAGGGAAAAATCTAACCCCACACTTTTCGTTACGTGGTATGGCTGTCTCGTCCAATCCGGAGAACGTCAATTCACCGGTTTCCACTTATCTGGATGACTTCCCGATCACGAGTTCAAACAGTTCAACGAATCCTGAACCCAATCTTTATGATGTTGAACGTGTAGAGGTGTTAAAAGGTCCACAAGGAACGCTTTATGGCTCAGGCACACTCGGCGGCATCGTTCGGGTAGTGACCAACAAGGCTGACCCAAGTGGTTTTGACTATTCTGTGAGCACTGATTTCGGCTCAACCAGTGGTTCACTACGCCAGCGTTACAATGGCATGGTAAATATCCCGCTCAGCGATAATGCAGCACTGCGTCTGGTGGGTTTCGTGCGCGATGAAGAAGGCTGGGTTGATAACGTTGGCACAGGAATCGATGATGCCGATGCTCTCGAAGAAAGCGGCTTTCGCGCTTCACTGCTATGGATGGTCAACGATGACCTTACGGCGACATTCGGTACGATTTACCAAAAGAGTGAACCCGAGGATCTGTCCTTGTCGAACACGCGTAGCAACATTGGCAGTGGAACAACGTTCAAACCTCAGTATTCGGATACCGAGTTCACTGCTCACAACCTTACGGTTGAATATGACATGGGGTTTGCGGAGCTGACATCCTCGACCAGTTACTTTGAAACCGAAACGGTCCAGGAGAACGATCTGAGTTCATTCCTGGCGGCAACACCATTTCCTTTCCCCTGGGGCATGATCCGAGATGACACCCACGACAATCTGATCCAGGAACTTCGACTCGTTTCAACAAACGATTCAAGACTGAGTTGGGTTGCTGGTGCCTACTATGCAAACCGCGAAACAGATTACGGTCAGGATCACCACACGGTTCCGGAGCTTGTTGCGGCACGAAATCTGGCGGGTCTCTGGACGACATCGCTCTCCGACAATGTGTTCATTGAAGCTTCGAAGCGCGTCAATAGCGACGTTGAAAAAGCGATATTCGCTGAATTGAGTTACGAGCTGACTGATACCCTTAAGTTGGCGCTGGGCGCTCGAGTTGGCGAGGTAGAGGTCACTGACGTGCGTTGGGCTGAAGGTATTGAAGGCATCAGCGCTATGATACAGACCAATCTGCGATGGTACCTGGGCACAGTCGGTGCTGCACCAGAACTGGATGTTTATGATCTTAATCAGGTCTTTCCGCAGGGCGTGCGTCCATTCGGAGAACTGCAAGAAGATGGGACATATATAAACCAGGTGTGGGCGGTCAGCGACGACTACAGTACCCTAAAAGCCAGCCTCATTTGGCAGGCTAATGAAGACATCAATGTGTACGCGATGGCGGCCAAAGGTTTCCGGGGCCCACAGATCAACGGTGCCTCAACCACTAACGGTGGTGTGAGCCTGGTTGACCCGACTGACATTATCATTGGGCCCAATAGCAATGCCGATACGCTTTGGAACTACGAGCTGGGGATGAAAGGCAAGTGGTTTGACGGGACTTTGGATACGAAGGTGTCGTTGTATTTCCTGAGCTGGGACGATATGCAACATCAGGTAGTTCGTGTGTCTGATGCCGGTTCGTTCATTACCAATGCAGGCGCAGCGGAATCGAAAGGGTTAGAGGTTGAACTGCGTGCCCTACCGACAGCTAATTTGGAAGTCGGCTTAAACTTCTCTGTTTCAGATGCAAGAATGACGGAACTAACCGCGGCGCAGGAAGCGTTAACAGGCTTCGAGTTGGGTGTTTCCGAAAAACTGACCAATCCTGAGTTTGAGGCCTCGGCGTTCGTACAATATACGACACCGGTCTTTGACGGTAACGAACTCTACCTGCGAACCGATATTCAGTACATTGACGGTTACTTCAATAAGGGTTTGTTTGTACCTGGTCAGCCAGGCGTAGTTGATGCCGGTGCAGAGGAATCCGATGCGTACCACAATGTTAATGTCAGCGTCGGTCTGAACTCACAGAAATGGACGGCGAGCCTTTACGGTGAAAACGTTCTGGACAACGACGACATTATCTACATTTACCCCGCCGTTTTTCTGAAGAATCGATACGGCACGTTAAGGCCAAGAACCTTTGGTCTCCGACTCACGTATCGCATGTAATTAGAATTCGTCCCCCTAGGTGGGTGCCGGGCCTCGTCCTGGCGCCTGCCAACTTTTCTTGCAACATTGACGCCCGGGAGTGTGAATCCTAGTATTCACTCTTCTTTAGTTGTGGTCCTCCCAAGTGAAGGTAATCAAGACAGAAACTCTCCACGCCGATGCAGGTTGGCGCACCTTGTCGTTCCTCAAGATAACGACCGACGAGGGCATTGTTGGCTATAGCGAATATAACGAGTCGTTCGGTAGTACGGGAACCACTCATGCTATCGAGAACATGGGGCCGCTTATCGAAGGCACTGATCCGTTGGAGTATGCTGTCACGTCGTCTCGGCTATATGCGATGACACGTCTGGCGCGGGGTGGTGTTAATGCTCAGGCGATTGCTGCAATTGAAAATGCTCTGCTGGACATAAAAGGTAAAGCACTTAACGTTCCGGTCCATGAACTGCTCGGTGGAAAGCAGCGCGATACGCTTCCCCTGTATTGGTCTCATTGCGGCACATTCCGAATGGGAGAAGCGACTGCCGAATTTATTCGTAAGCCGGTGATGACGTCCGTCAAAGACCTTATTGATTTGGGAGCGGAGGTCAAAGAATCCGGCTACAAAGCGCTGAAATGTAATATGTATTTCTTCGGTGTGGGCAACTACTTCCGTGGTGGCTTCGGTACTAATCTGCTGCCACGGGAAGAAAGCATGAATGCGGATAGCGATCAGCTCGAAGCTTTGACCGCACAAATGACCGCGCTCAGAGAAGGCGCTGGCGATGACATCGACATCCTGCTCGACATGAATTTCAGCTTTAAGACAGAAGGCTTTCTTAAGGTGATGCGTACCCTGAAACCGTTTGATCTATTCTGGTACGAACTGGACATGTTCAATCCGAAAGTCCTAGCCTACATACGTGAGCATGGCGACGTACCCATCGCCTCTTGTGAATCGTTGTACGGCATCCGTGAGTTTGGCCCGTACTTCGAAAATAAGTCAGTAGACGTTGTCATTATCGATGTTCCCTGGAATGGCGCCTGGCAGTCATACAAGATTGCGGCCATGGCCGATGCGCATGAGGTAAACGTCGCACCCCACAATTTCTACGGCCATCTGGCCAGCGCCATGAGTGCCAACTTCTGTGCCGCATTGCCTAACTTTCGTATCATGGAAATCGAAGTGGATGACGTGGCCTGGAAAGATGACCTGGTCACCCATCCGCCAGAAATTCGCAACGGCGAGTACGTTGTATCGGATCGCCCTGGCTGGGGTACAGATGTCAATGAAGAGGCGGTGCTGGCACACCCGCCGAAGTAAAGTTTTGAGCAGAACGCGGAGGACAATATGGCAGAAATAAACGGGATCGCCCACATCCAGCTAACGGTAACGGACATGGAAAAATCCATACCATTTTATCGACGACTGTTGACAGGCATGGGGTTAACGCTGGTGAACGATACCCCGGATGGCATCTATGGCGTAGGCGGTAGAACGGGCATTAACATATCGCGCTCGGAAGCGTCCTATAGCAATGAACGTTTCAAACAGCGCCATCCAGGCCTGCATCATTTTTGTTTTCGCGCCCGAAGCCGGGAGGATGTCGATGAGATTCATGACATTGCGATTGAGATTGGCGCAAATATTATTCACGCGCCACAGGAAGATGGTTTTGCGCCGGGCTACTATTCGGTGTTGTTTGAAGATCCAGACGGTATTCGCATCGAAGCCAATCATGTTCCTGGTAAAGGATTGTTGGCTCCGGGCCGGGGACAGGTAGGCGGTACTAAAACCAAATAGGATGAATAATCGGACCAGCGATAACGATCCCTTATCGAGTGATATGTTTCTGTTAATGGACGGCCGGACGAAGTCATTCGATACTTCGCCTAAGTGGTAGAGAGTTTGGTTATGCAACCACCAGAAAATATACCGACACATTTGGCGCCGATTGCTGATGCGGCAGTCTCGTGGGTGAACGAGTCGCAAGACACAAACTATAGCTTGACGGGGCTGGTAGATATTGAGGGTGTCGGCGACGTAACGAAACCGTTTGATTTCGGGCTCGTGCTTTGCGACGGCGAGCTGTGTATGCGTGAACAGGTGAGCGTGACACCTGATGGTGATAGTTATCGGTTTGCCTATGTCGAAGAAGCTGAACCTGATATTCCACCGCTGTTGGATCCACCTCCCGGTATTCGTCGGGAATGGCTGGACAAGCAGTTGGAGAAATACGAGTTCGTACTGCTCCTTTATTACCGCGGTCTGTGGTGACCTCCCTGTCGCTTCGAGTTACGAAGCTATGCTAAATCTGGTGTGCTGCAGGAAATCCATGCGGCAGGGGGCGAGGTGTTTGGCATTTCCAGTGAACCGCACACGCTTGCAGTAGAGGCAGAGCAAGAGTGGGAGACCGGATTCCCCATTGTAGGTGATCCTCATCATGAGCTTCGTGAGGAGTGCAGTGAAAGAGGTTGGATAGACGTCTTTGCCAATGAGAACTATGGCCACCTGCGAGAGCGCAAGTGGGCATCCCATCCAAAAGGTTACTACCAGCCGGCAGTAATCGCTGTTCACAAGTCCGGACGCGTCCTCTACCGTTGGCGCTGTGTACCCAAGTTCACCAACATGAATGGCGCTGGTCCTCGCCCGGAAGCCGCCTACACCTGTGACAAGATTCAGGCAGCGATGAATAGCACCGAAGACGCCCCGCTGGATAGAGAACCGGAAATGGGAACAGAGACGGCATCCTGGTTCCGGTTTATGCTCATGTTGACGGCACATGGGTGGTTCATCAGACCCAGAGCGCTGCCGCTAGCTCGAGAGGGAGACAAAGAGAGTGTGAACCCACGGAAGGTGATGCGCCGGGTATACTGGTTTTTGGCGATGTGGCTGCTTCTCTTGGTAGTCCTGCCTATCGGTTGGTTCGGCATTGTACTACTGGCATGGGTTGTTGCTGTGATACCCGGGCTGATTGAGATCCATCATCAGTTCCAGAACGAGCCCGATCCGTACTGATGTCACCAGTAATTTTGTACGGATCACCCTTTTCCCTGTATTCGGGGAGGGCACGCAGCTATTTCATTAAGAACGGCATCGACTATCGGGAAATCGCCCCGGTAAGCAAACACTACGAATACAACGTTTTACCAGCAGCAGGTGGTCGCCGTGGCATGCCAACCATTGAGTTTGCCGATGGGTCGGTCATCAGAGACAGTGTTGCCATTGTTGATCACTTTGAAGAAGCCAATGGCCAGGCAAATTCCCCCCTGACAACAAAGCAGAATATTGTTAGTAGATTGCTGGACGTTATCGGGGCCGAGGGGATGCTGCGGCCTGCCATGCATTACCGCTGGAACTTTCCCGAGAATGAACCATTGCTGCGGTATCAGTTTGGGCACATCACGCCAATCGATCCAGCCTGGGAAGTCACCGTAGAGGGCCGATTCTCGCGCATGCATCAGGCATGTATTGATCTTGGTGTACCGCAAGAACACCATGCCCTGGTTGAGTCTCTTTATCTCGATCTGATCAGGAAACTGGACGCTCACTTTGAAAACTATCCACATTTACTCGGTGGCAGGCCCAGCATTGCAGACTTTGGCCTGATTGCGCCTATGTATGGACATTTGGCTCGCGATATAAAATCCCTTCCAATCCTGCATGAACATGGCATATGGGTACTTCGCTGGGTCGAACGGATGAATCGACCGGAGCCCGATGTGGGCGAGTATGAGAATCCATTGGAAGACTATGTTGCCAATGATGAGATACCCGACACATTGGTTGATGTGCTCAAACAGTTTGCCATCGATTTCGTGCCGGAGACCCTGGCCGCGTGTGACGCCACCAATGAATTTCTCGCGGCCGAGAATCCTGCTGTCGGTTCTGAAGTGGTAAGAGTTTCCGGCTTTGGTACTTTTGAGGTGAAGGGGAGTGTCATGCGGGCGGGCGCGCAACCCTTCAGGTTTTATCTGCTGAAGCGCGTGCAGGATCTTTACGAACAATTGAGCGAAGCAGATCGAAGAGATGTCACAGCATTGCTCGAACAATGTGACATGCTGCCGGTATTGGAAGCGAAGCTAACGAGAGAGATTGGTCGCGCGAATAATCTGGAAGTCTGGCGTTAACACACACCAATAGCTACAGGAGAATTGGATGTCGAAGGTTGAATTCTGGCATGCCCGTCCCACCCATTTTTGGCATCAGGAATCGAAAATAGACGGTTCGTTTTCATTCGCGAAGCAGTATGAAGACGCGGGGTTCGATGGCATGCTGTTTTTCGACACGCAGAATCTGGCGCCGGAGGTTTATGTCAGTCTGGCCGCCGCGGCTAAAGAAACGACGACGCTGGGGTTGGGTACGGGCGTTACCAATCCCATGACCCGGCATGCTGCGGTTGCAGCGGCCGCAATGAGTACGTTGCAGGAGCTGAGTAATGGCCGGGCTTATCTTGGTATTGGTCGTGGCGACTCATCGCTTGCGCATCTGGGGTATTCACCGATCGCGGTTGGGAAGTTTGAGGAGTATCTGGTCAATCTCCAATCCTATTTACGGGGGGAAGAGGTGGAATTCCCCAGCGATGCTAATGTGGATGATCTTCATTTGGGTGATCAGCCGGAAGGCAGTCGTTTGCAGTGGTTACAGAATGCGCCGAAAGTCCCGGTGGGTGTTGCCGCTACCGGACCCAGGGTTATCTCTATTTCTGCGCTGTATGCCGATAGAACGGACTTTATGTTGGGCGCTAGTGCAGAGCGTATTAAGTGGGGTATGGAAATCGCCAAAGAAGCGCGGGCCACCGCAGGGATCGAGGGTGATCAACCGGTATCCGCTTACGTTAATGTGGTGGTACACGACGACGGTGAACTTGCCTGGCAGATGGCGTCCGCAGCCATTAACAGTCAGGCAAGATTCATGGCAATGCACGGCAAGATCAATGGTCCTGTGTCAGATGGGGCCAGGGAAATACTCAATAACATCCATGACTCCTACAATATGAAGCAGCATGGTGCCCACGGTAACGATCTCGTTACCAGTGAGTTCGCCCATGAATTTGGTATCTATGGGCCACCTTCCTATTGCGTTGATCGACTCGGCGAACTGGTAGATCTTGGTATCGATCGATTTATTCTTGCCGGGTGCCCGGACTTGGCATTGCAGCCGGAAATGGCGACGTTGGCACAGCGCTTTGTGTCGGATGTGTTGCCCAAGTTCAAATAGCGCAGGGTTGTATTCTATTACCGATTTGCAATCAATCGCCGGCTCGACTTATGCTCCTATGGGCTAAATAACTAAATTCAAAATAGGGGGATGCACCAATGGCTACAGGTGCGAAGATCATCGCTGAATCACTCAAGCAACAGGGTGTCGATTATATGTTCGGCATCGTCGGTTTTCCGGTCGGATCGATTGCGGAGGAAGCACAGAAAGCAGGAATCAGATACGTCGGTATGCGCAACGAACAGGCCGCGAGCTATGCAGCTCAGGCGGCCGGATATCTCACCGGCAGGCCCCAGGCATGCCTTGTCGTTTCAGGCCCCGGCGTCATTCATGCGCTGTCGGGATTGGCTAACGCAAAATCCAACTGCTGGCCCATGATCCTCATCGGTGGCGCCTCGGCGGTTAGCCAGAATGGTCGGGGTGCATTCCAGGAAGAAAGCCAGGTCATTTCCGCCACGCCGCTCTGTAAATATGCGCACGCGGTGGAAGATGCCAGGCGAATCCCATTTTATGTAGAGCAGGCTGTACGTACTTCATTCTACGGTCGTCCAGGTCCGGTGTACCTCGATATGCCCGATGACATCATTACCCAGGAAGTCGACGACGATAAGATTCGTATGGCGGCCACGATTCCCGATGCGCCGAGGCCGCAGGTGCTGGAAGACGATGTAGAGGCCGCACTCGCGGCGCTGGAGTCGGCGGAAAGACCCCTGGTGATCGTGGGTAAGGGTATGGCGTGGTCTCGAGCCGAAGAAGAGGTGCGAGAGTTTATCGAACGTACCCAGTTACCGTTTCTGGCGTCGCCCATGGGTAAAGGCGTGGTTCCTGACGATCATCCCCTGTCGGTTGGCGCGGCGCGAACGCTCGCGTTGCAGCAGGCAGATGTCGTCTTTCTGATGGGTGCAAGGTTTAACTGGATTATGCACTTTGGGATGTCACCGCGGTTTTCGAAAGACGTGCGGGTGATCCAACTCGATGCGGCGGCGGAAGAAATTGGCTCTAATGTACCAACGGAAGTGGCGCTGGTAGGTGATGGCAAGGCTGTAGTTGGTCAGTTGAACAAGGCCCTCGAGAATCGACAATGGTTTTACCCTGCAGAAACAGACTGGCGCAACGCAATAGCGGAGAAAGCTGCGGCTAACCAGGAAATGGTTCAGCCCATGGCTGATGACGATAGTGCGCCCACCAACTACTATCGCGCATTCAAGGATATACGCGACTGGTTACCTGACGATGCCATGATCGTCAGCGAAGGTGCTAATACTATGGATATTGGCCGCACCCAGATGCCCAACAATCTGCCAAGGTCGCGTCTTGATGCGGGCAGCTACGGCACGATGGGCGTGGGTATGGGTTTTGCGGTCGCCGCGGCAGTGGTGCATCCGGATCGACCCATTGTTGCTGTCGAAGGTGACTCTGGCTTCGGCTTTTCCGGTATGGAAGTCGAGACCATGTGTCGCAATAACCTGCCGGTGAAAATCGTGATTTTGAATAACGGTGGTATTGGTGGCGGGATTGATGAATTGCCCACGGACAAACCGATTCCACCTGGCGTGTTAACACCAAGAGCCCGCTATGATCTGATGATGGAAGCGTTTGGTGGCAAGGGCATTCTGGTTGAAGATCCGAAAGATCTAAAGGATGCGCTGGACGAGGCCATGGCCTTTGAAGGACCCGCGATTATTAACGTGCTTCTGGATCCAAAAGCAGGCAGAAAGCCGCAGCAGTTTGCCTGGCTGACCAAAGAGGAATAGTCATATGCCTGCTTTGGATGGGTTGCGTATTCTCGATTTGAGCCAGTACGAGTCGGGACCATCTTGCACCCAGGCGCTCGCCTGGATGGGCGCGGATGTCGTTAAGGTTGAACGGCCCGGAATTGGTGACCCTGGCCGTGGTGTGTCCAGCGACACGCGTGAATACTTCCTGATGTGGAACAGCAATAAACGTAGCGTGACGTTGGCGCTGAACACTGATGCGGGCCGGAATACGTTGCTGAAGATGCTTTCCAAGTATGACGTGCTGGTAGAGAACTATGGCCCGGGCGTGGTTGAGAAGCTCAATCTAACTTACGAGGCTGTTAAAGAAGCCCATCCCGAAATTATTTACGCCAGCGTTAAAGGGTATGGGTCAGACGGTCCTTACGCCGACTACAAGTGTTTCGACATGGTGGCCCAGGCCGCCGCCGGGGCATTTTCAATTACAGGAGAAGCCGATGGTCCGCCCATGCGTCCCGGCCCAACCACGGGCGATACGGGGACCGGTGTTCAGCTGGCTATTGCGATTCTCGCGGCCTATATCCAGCGAATGAGAACGGGGAAAGGGCAAAAGATAGAGATCTCCATGCAGGAAGCCATGACCTACTATATTCGTAGCGGGCTTGCTCGTGCCCTGGGAGGCAAAGAAGTAGTAGAGAGAACCGGTAACGGAGATTTGCCCACGATGACGCTGTATCCGTGTCGTGGTGGGGGACCGAACGATTACGTATTTGTCATGGCGACCACACCGCGTATGTGGCAGTTACTTTGCGATGTGATTGGCCACCCGGAACTGGTAACAGACCCGCGATTCGAACATCAGGCTGATCGTCTTAAAAACAAGGATGAACTCTATCCAATGGTTGAAACCTGGACCTTGCAGCAGGACAAATTTGAGGCCATGCGGATTCTCTCCGAGGGGGATGTGCCCGCAAGTGCGGTGCTGGATTCGGTAGATTTGTACAAAAATCCTCATCTCTTGGCACGCGGATTCATCAAAGAGGTCGAGCATGAAGAAAAGGGCACGATCCGCCTGTTGGGCTGGCCCGCCAAGATGTCTGAGAGCGAAGTAGAGATTACTGCTGCCTGTCCCCTAGGCAAGTACACCGACGAGGTTGTCAGCGAAGATCTTGGGCTTTCCCCGGATGAGTTGGCAGCCCTTAAAATTCAAGGCGCGTTCGGTTAACCCTACACCGTAATCCAGTGATCGCATGGCAAGAAACTAATATATCTAATATAAGGGTATTGCCGGATTGAACGTCATGCTTTAATGTTTTCCACGAGGAAAATCATTAAATTTTAGGGGTAGTCAAAATGATAAACAATCGATGGGCTGTATTGGTCCTGGGTATTACCATGCCATTGATTACACCAATGGCGGTGAGCAACGACGAGAATGCTGACCGAGTTATTGATGAGATAGTGGTTACCGCGCAGCGCCGCGAACAAAAGGTTCTTGACGTACCACTCGCCATCAGTGTGTTTGATGACGGTGCGATTAAGGAGCTTGGCGTTTCTGATCTGGAAGATCTCACCTTACTGATTCCTTCCACGACCTTCGGTTTCGATAACCAGGTGACGATTCGTGGCGTTGGGCAGCAGGCCTGGCGTGATGCCTCCGCTGAGGTTGGTGTCGCCGTTTACCAGAACGGTCTTTTCTATAATGAGAACTACGGCATTGTCGAATCCAGTATGTTCGATCTGGAGCGTGTGGAAGTTCTACGTGGCCCGCAGGGCACGTTATATGGCCGTAATTCCATGGGTGGTGCCATCAACTTTATCAGCAAGAAACCCGAACAGGAGTTTGGTGGTGAAGTGCTGGTGGAACTCACTGATTTTAGCGGCCGTAGGGTAAATGGCATGGTGACAGGGCCACTCTCTGACCAGATTAGCTTTCGTCTCACCGGTGGATACGTGATGCGCGACGGCACCGCGGAAAATGTCGGCTCTGCACCGGATGCGGGTCGACTGGACAACTACTTCATGTCTCCCCAGGTTAGAATTCAAACCGATAGTGTTGACGTCAATCTGCGGTACGCGCGCTTCAGGGCGGATGAAGGTCATTTCGATCAGCTATTCTTTACCCAGCCAGACACGTCTGAAGAAACCTGGATTGGACCAATGGGGGTGGAAGCGGGGTTCAATACGCACTACCTGTATGAAACGCCAGCGCCATCTGCTGTTTTGAGCGGCCCGGCGAGGCACACCAATCAGATTGGCAAAGTCAAGCGCAAGGCGGTGGATCACAACCGGCGTAACGATCGCAGTATCGATCGCGACGTCATCAACGTGGAGGCATCGGTTACCTTGGGGGATAACTGGACCCTGACCTATATCGGCGGATGGTCTGATTCGGACACGTCATACATACACGATTCGGACTTTACCAGTCGAGTCCCCAGCGCGGGTGACCCGTTCATTGCAGCTGACGCACCCGTAGCCTTCCGCGACACTCAGGCGCAGGTATTTTTCCCCAAGACGATCCACTCGAATGAGCTACATCTGTTGGGTGAGCTGAACGATACCACGCTGCTATTCGGCCTCTACAAGTTCCATGAAAAAAGTCCGTTTGAACTCAATACGTACGAATTCTCGACTGCGGGCATCGTTCAGGGCATCAACGGTTGTTTTGGCGTGGTACCGGTAACACGGGAATGCGCCTCGGCGGTTTCCTGGGTCATCGACGCGACGGTGAGTTCTATCGCCGCGTTCGTCAATGTTGATCATCCAGTGAACGATCAATGGAACGTGTCGGTTGGCCTGCGTTACAGCGAGGATGACAAGGAACAAACTCGCAATGATTTTTCGCTGCCCATCGTCTTTACACCTGAATTTGGCTTCGTGTTTGAGTTTGGCGAGGAGCCGGCGCAACGGACCTATGACGACTGGATGGGGCATGTTACCGTGGAATTCCATCCCGAGGATGGCCATATGTTCCATGGCCGGTACGCCCGGGCATTTCGTGCAGGTGGTTTCAACAGCTTCACCTTTGGCGAGTCTGATCGGACCTATGGTGGCGAGACGATGGATTCATTCGAGTTTGGTTATAAAGGTACGCTTAACGATGGCCGTCTGACGCTGGCCGCAAATATGTATCGTTACGATTACTCTGATTACCAGCAACCGTTGAGCTATCGTAAAATCATTGAAGGCAACCCGGTTACGATCAGTAACTGGATTAACCTCGATGGGTCATCGATCACCGGTCTTGAGCTTGAAGCCAGCATTCTGCTTGCTGACAATCTAACGTTACGTGGTTTCTACGCGTGGACTGATTCTGAACTGGGCGATCTGTTGGCGTTCAATGGGAGTAACCCAAATCAGGAATGGTTGTTTGATGAAGAAGAGGAAGCGTTATCACCGCTCAATCCCGTTCAGCTGGGTGGCAATAGCTTCCCGAGTCTGGCAGAACAGCAGTTCTCTGCAGCACTGACCTGGAATATCCCTGACACCGATATGGGTGACTTCGAGGTGGTGACCCACTATAGCTGGGTTGGGGATCGTGAAGGGTCCATCTGGGGTATCGACCTTGACCGGATGGAGGCCTATGGCCGCTGGGACATTCGTGTTAACTGGGAACCCACAGACGACCGCTTTGAAGTCACAGCCTTTATCGACAACGTGCTTGACGAGCATGGCGTGACCGAAAACGAGGCGCGAAACTGGGAAGAAGACTTTATCCGCGAGGGTTCGCTAACGGATGGCAGAATCTGGGGTGTTGAAACTCGTTTTGAGTTCTAGCGAACTTGCACGAAACCAGTGTGTCTGAAAAAGCTTTCCGGCAGTTTCGCCGGGAAGCTTTTTTTATGTTTCGTTAGGACCCTATTGATCGTAGCTGCTGGCCCAATCGGTGATCTTAAGGTTCTTTATCTACTAGACCACGCATTATTGCTAAGCGTTCTTCTCGTTGTTCCGTTGCGGTATTTTCGACCTCTGCAATCTCATCGGCAGTGAAACCTAGCTCAGCCAGTATCTCGGCATTTGCTTCTCCCAGTTCCGGTGGATCACCCTTGACGCTACCTGGCGTTTCGCTTAGTGACACGAGGTTTCCTACTGTTTTCGTCTCTCCTGCGCCTGGTACGTTGACGGTGGTCAGGTAATCGTTGGCAATATTCTGTTCATCTTCCAGTACTTCGTTCCAGCTGCGCGCGCGTTCCCAGATGATTTCCGGTTGGGAATACAGGAACTCGGTCCATTCATCCATGGTCCTGGTGCCAAATGCGTCTTTAAAGACTTGCCGGATCTCGGCGGTGTCTTCTGGCGACAAAAAATTGCCCAGACGTTGTCCCGGGGTTTGAAAACGAGGGTCGACGGTCAGGTCCCAAGCCTCTATGAAAATACACAGCGAATCCCAGGCTTCCTGAGTCATAACCTGTGCCAATGTAATTGAACCGCCGTCTTTGGTTTCGTAAATACCATAGAACCCAGCCATGATCGGATGATGAGTACCGGCTCTTGGTGAATTAGCACCCGTCATTGCGGCGTGTGTTAACTCCCATTGTTGTAACCACAGCGTTGCCCCGAGCGCGCTAGTCTGCACCCGTTGCCCTTTTCTGTGACGTTCCCGGGACAAAAGGGCAGTCATGACACCCAGTGCCAACTGCATTCCACCGGCAGTGTCGGAAAGAATCGCGCCGGGCATTGCCGGTACTCTATCGGAATAGCCAGTGTGATTGATTAATCCACTCCTTGTCGCAGCGACCGCATCAATCATGGCCTTATTCGCATCCGGGCCCCTCGGTCCGAATCCGTTGACTGATGCATAAACAAGTCTTGGGTGTTTTTCCTTTAGTTGGTCGTAGGAACATCCCATTTTCTCAAGGGCCGGTTCGCGAAAATTTGTCAGAAATACATCGGCGGTCTCCAATAGCGCCATGACTGCTTTAGCCCCCAGTTCTGTGTGGGCATCCAGGCAGATTGATCGTTTGCCCCGATTGACGGTAATGAACTGGGTTCCCATGGTGCCATCCGACGTCTCATTTTCCCGCATTTTTAGATAGCGCGTGCCATCCCCGATGGGCGGCTCAATTCTGATTACCTCAGCCCCCATGTCGCGCAGATACAGGGCTGCCGAAGGCCCCTGCACAGCAATGGTCATCTCGATAACGGTCATGCCTTCTAACGGTTCGGGCATTCAGGTCCCCTGGATAGGAAAGCGTTAAGAATGCAGGAATTAGTTGACGGAGTGAAGGTCTGATTCCGGTTGATTAAATGGTGCGAGTTGCTCCTTAATAGCTTATTGGAGGAAGAGCAGTGCAACTTTTCGACGCAGGTCAACTCAAGGAACTCTCGCGTGAGCCTAACATGGCGGATGCGATGTCGGCCAATGTTCTGTGTGTCGATCTTCGCGATCAATCATTCAAAGATGACGAGGTGCAACTGCTGCGACAGTGGCTGATGCGACAGCCCGTACCCACAGTCGGTGTCCAAGAGAAGGAGAGTTCACTCACTGAAGGACTGGACCTGGTTTTTCACAACGAAGCGGATTGTGAAGAGATCGTCGGCATCATCGATCAGTACCCGAAGGCGAGTGCGGTCCTGGTTCAGGTGACTCGGGTGACGGAAACGCTGCCGGTAGCGAGTGCACTATCGATGGAATCGCTCGCTTACGCCACGTTGCAGGCGGGGGAAGAGTTCGCCCGTTGGTTGGCGACGTATAAACAATCAAAGAAGGTAGGAAACGACGTTGAGCTTTCCGACCCTGTCCTGCTTGAGCGGGAAGGGGCGTTACTTCGAATCACGCTCAATACACCACAAAATAGAAATGCGCTATCGGTCCCGATGCGTGATGGTCTTAGCGAAGCCTTCAATATGGTTGCGATGGATGCTTCCATCGAGAAGGTCATCGTTTCGGGTGTGGGGCCATGCTTTAGCGCCGGTGGTGATCTCACCGAGTTTGGTGAAGCTACCGACCTCGCCGAGGCGCATCGAATCCGTCAGCTGCGGATGCCAGCACAATACCTTGCTCCTCATGCCGATAAATACACCGTCACGGTTCATGGCGCATGTATTGGCGCCGGCATCGAGATGTCTGCGTTTGCGGGTCGCATCTACGCGACGTCAGATGCGTTCTTTCAGCTGCCCGAAGTCGCTATGGGACTAATTCCCGGCGCTGGAGGATGTGTGAGTATTCCAAGGCGCATCGGCCGGCATAAGGCTAACCTGCTCGCGATTAGTGGTAGGAAGCTATCTGCGCAGGATGCTCTGTCGTGGGGATTAATCGACGAGGTTGTCGACTAGTCGCGGTCGTAGATAACCTCTCCATCTCGAGTTGTCATGCGGACGTGCTTACTGTTCAAATCAGATTTCAGCACGGCCCATGGCGCATCGAGCAAACAGCAGTCAGCCGGCTCCCCAGCTGTGATTGACCTGTTTTCGAAGGGAAGCGATAGCTTTCCGAGGAAACTATTGAGCGCGATGTCAGGCGTAACGTATTCACTCTTGCCGAGGCAGTCGCCGGATGACGTTTGGCGGTCAGTCGCAGCATTCATTGCCCTCCAAGGGTCGGGATCACCAAATGGCAGGTCGGTCCCGAAAGCGACTGGTATGTCAGCTTCCATCAGTGATCTGCATCGGTACAAAAATGGATGCTCAGTAGCGGGGATGTCCCTTAGATAGCTATCGCCGCGTTCGAAAATAAAGTTCGGTTGCGTTACGACACCTAGTTCCAGTTCTCGTAACTGCTCGATCAATGCGGGCGGGACGACCGAGGCATGTTCGATCCGATCGCCAGATATGGTGCCTGCACTGCGAAATGCAGAGAGCGTAAACACCAATTCTGTTTCTGTGACGCAATGTACCGCAACGGTTCGGTTAGCGCGGTGGCTGTTCTCGATTGTGTCAACGAGTTCCGGAAAGTCCGGCAGGGATGAATCGTGCAAATGCACTTTTGTTTCGCCAAGAGTTAACCGGTCAACCACGTTTTTACATTCCGTCAGTTCAGGACGCCCCGATAATCTGACTTTCTGGAGCAGCGAACCCGTCGACTGTAGTTCTGCAAACCATTGCCAGGTGCTCTCGTCGTTAGAGGGTGTCATGTCGTTGATGCCGGTTATCCCGAATGCCGCAAGGTTTCGGCTGGCAACATCGATAGGTGGTGGCTGTCTTCTGGTGAGCGAGCCGAGCAATTCATCCACATCGTATAGCCGGCCGTCATCACTACTTAGACGCACGCGTTCGTGATGACTAAGCGACGATGCGGCATACTGTATGAGCGCCAGTCCCTGACTATTGAGAATCCATAGCCGACCTGAGCGATGTTGAATTCTGATAGGTCGATTGGGTCCATTTTCGTCCAGCCATTGACGATCCAGCTTGGGATGGGTGCTTTCATGAAAACCAATGCCGCGCAGCCAGTGTGTGCCCGGCTGGTTGTTTAACGTTTTTGCCAGTGATTCCTCAGAGTTGATCTCAGGTGGTCCGCACGGCACCGAAGCAAGCGATGCGGCGTAGGAAATGAGGTGTACATGATGGTCGCTGAGACCGGGTATCAGCAGGCAACCCTTTGCATCAATTACCCGAGCAGAGTCACCAGGAGCAATCCGGCCAATCTCGGTAATGACGCCGTTCGAGATTGAAATGTCGCTCAGACTGCCAGGCTTTGAAAGCAGCTCCGCGTTGGTGATCAGCAGTGACTGGCTAGTCACCCTCGATCCGGAACCATTCGCTCACGACCCGTCTAAGGAGTTTGCCGGTCTCGTTGTAGGGCAGCTCGGAAGTGAAATGCACGACCTCGGGTACGCGGGAAGAACGCAGATGTTCTCGTATATGATCGCAAATCTCCTGTTCGGTGATCTCCTGGCCTTCAGCCTTAACGACTGCCAGCGCGACGACTTCACCCCATTCTTCAGAAGTCATCCCGACCGCTGCCGCATCTGTGATTGCCGGATGTTTGTGCAATAAGTCTTCGATTTCTCCGGGTGACATATTCTCACCACCACGCACGATTACATCGTCAGCACGCCCGGAAAGATACAGATAGCCATGATCATCCAGATAGCCGGCATCACGTGTGGGGAACCAGCCGTCATCATCGAGTACGCTGCGCCCGTCGTACTCCCCGGAGACCTGGGGTCCGCGAACATATATTTCACCTGCGTCCCAGGGACCTAAGGGTTTGCCTTTCTCGTCACGAATTTCCAGCTCAAGTGAAGGTAGTGGTTTGCCCACAGAGCCAAGACGCGCATGCACTGCGACGTCATCGTGATCAACGTGATCAACCGCAGTTCGATGATCCTCAGGACCAAGCAGGGTAATTGTTGAACTGGTCTCGGTAAGGCCATAGGCATTAGTAAAATTGACGTTGGGGAATAACTTCAGTGCCTGTTCGATCACTGGCACGGGCATCTTGCCGCCACCGTAGGCGATAGACGCCAGAGAACTCAGGCTTGAGAGTTCGATGTCTGATGCTTCCAGTTCGTCAATAATGCGCGTCAACATCGTCGGAACCACAAACGCGCTGGTAACGCCTTCCTGCGCGCACAGATTCAACCATTCAAAAGGGTTAAAGGTGGGCAGTTGTACAATTTGTCGACAGGCGTAAATGGAACTCATCACCGCCGAGATGCCAGCGATATGATAGGGCGGCACAGAGACTAACGTGGCTTCTTCTTCACCTGCTCCCATAAACTCCACTGAGCCAAGGATATAGGACACCAGATGTTCGTGTCTTAAGATCGCTGCCTTGGGGGTGCCCGTGGTACCGCTGGTAAAAAGTTGTACGGCAACTGCTGAAGGATCTTCGTTCCAGGTGACCTCCATCTCATCACCGCTAAATACATCGCTCATGAACTCACTGGTTGATTGCGTCACCCAGTGTTCAGGAGAGTGATCGGTCTCCTTTGGTCCAAGGATCAGATATGCAGGGTCAATTCGTTCCAGCAGCGGAATAATTTGTTCATCGCTGAGTCGGTAGTTAATTGGTACATAGGGGATGCCTGCCATGGCAGCACCCATGAGTGCTATCGGTACGGCGGGGCTCGACTCGTCAATCAGCGTTACATATTCACACTGGGCTGTTGAGAATCTATAGGCAGCACGCTTGGCTGCGCCATAGAGTTCCGCGTAGGTATGATGCGTACCTTCATGGGTCAGCGCTCGACGATCGCCGCAGGCTTCCGCGGCCATCTGGAGGAAAAGGGCAATATTCATGGGCTAGTCAGAGGAAGGTAGCTTCTTGGTGTCCTTGGTCATCAACTCGTCGCCGTTATAGTAGATGGAACCGTCGCCACTCTTTACGCAAAGGACCTCAACGGATTCTGCTTCATTGACGTAACGTTTACCGATTAGGCAGCCATCCATCTGGTCAGGGTTGGCCTCTGCCGACTCCGGCGCTTCAGCCATAGCAACACCGCCACAGGTCAGATCATCGCCTTCGGTTGCTTTGATGACCATGATTTCCGCCTCGCAGACGGCGCTCTTGAGTCGCAATCCAGGTTTTAGCATCTTGGTTATTCCTTCTTATTAGCTATCACGATATTGACGGGTTTCCGTCCGAGTTCCGCATTATACGGACATACTGGACAAGACTCACGTGCTTCAATACAGTCGCTAATACAGCCTTAAATACAGTCAAACCCTGGGCTTCCAATTACCTTCGAAGGTTGAAAAATGAATCAGTGGCAAATCGGCAACGTAAAGATAACCCGCATTGTAGAGATGGAAGTAGCGGGGGGTTCCCGCTTTATTCTCCCGGATGCCACGCGGGATGCGTGTAAGCCGCTGTCATGGATGAATCCCCACTTTATGGATGATGAGGGTAATCTCATCATGAGCATCCATGCCCTGGTGGTAGATACCGGGTCCCGTCGTATCCTGGTGGATACCTGCATCGGCAACGACAAGCAGCGCTCCATCCCCAACTGGACCAATCTGCAAACCAGTTTTCTCGAAGACCTGGAGGCAGCCGGATACCCTCGGGAAAGTATCGATACTGTGTTGTGCACACATCTTCACGTAGATCATGTGGGCTGGAATACCATGTTGGTAGATGGTGAATGGATACCAACATTTAGCAATGCACGTTACCTGGTTGCTGAACAGGAGTTTAACTACTGGGATGGCGAAGGAGCGGACGACGAACTGAATCGAGGCATTATGGACGACTCTGTTCGACCAATTGTTGATGCGGGACTGATGGATTTCGTGAGCCTGGACCATCAGGTGTGCGAGGAGATCTGTCTGGAACCCACCCCTGGGCATACCCCCGGGCATGTCAGTGTGCACATTAATTCCAACGGCGAGGAGGCGCTTATCACCGGCGACTCATTTCATCATCCCTGTCAGATGACGCGAGTGGACTGGTGTAGCAGTGCGGACTACGATCCTGTGCAGGCGCAGGCAACCCGCGAGAAATTACTCAAGCGCTATGCGGATGCAGACGTGCTGGTAATCGGCACTCACTTTGCCACACCTACGGCTGGTTGGATTAAGCCTTTGGAGGAAGGTGGCTACTACCTGGAGGTTTAGCAAATGGCCGCTTTAGACGGACTAAGAATTCTTGATTTAAGCCAGTACGAGGCGGGTACATCCTGCACCCAGGCGCTGGCATGGCTGGGGGCGGATGTGGTCAAGGTCGAACCTCCCCAATATGGTGATCCTGGTCGGGGCGTGATGCGTACGTCGGCGGAAACGGATTACGCGCCTTATTTCATAGCCTGGAATGCCAACAAACGCAGCGTTGGCCTGGATCTTCGCACCGAGCGTGGTCGAAATCTGTTGCTGGAGTTGGCGCCGAAATACGACGTATTTGTGGAAAACTACGGGCCCGGTGTTGTCGAGAAACTGAACATCGACTACGAAGCAATGAAAGCGGTGAATCCGGGCCTCATCTATGTGAGCATCAAGGGCTTCGGGAACTCCGGTCCGTGGGCGGGGTATCGCAGCCTGGATATGGTGGCCCAGGCAACCGGTGGCGCCTTCTCCGTCACCGGCGAGCCGGATGGCCCGCCCATGATGCCGGGCCCCACGACTGGTGACTCTGGTACCGGCGTACAAACAGCAATGGCGATTCTTGCGGCATACATACAGAAGCTACGCACGGGAGAGGGTCAGGAGATCGAGATATCGATGCAGGAAGCGGTAACCTACTACTGCCGAACCCGGGCGATGGGTTACAGCGATCTTGGCAAGACGGTGACCGCTCGTAGTGGCAATCAGGGTACAGGACCACCGGTGGACCTATACCCCTGCAAACCGTTTGGGCCAAACGATTATATTTACCTTATGCCCGTCAACGAGGACCACTGGAGCGCGCTCTGCGCGATCATTGATCGCCCGGAGCTATCTATTGATCCGCGGTTCGAAACCATGGCGGCGCGATCACAGAACGGTGAAGCGCTGTACCAGGAAATCACTGACTGGTGCAGCGATCGCACCAAGTACGAAGCGATGGAAACGATTGCCGGGGCTGGTGTGTCCTGCGGTGCTGTTCTTGATTCCGTCGAACTGCACACCCACCCCCATCTGGTCGAACGTGGATTTGTGCATGAACTCGACCTGCCCGTGCATGGCAAGGTTCGACTACTTGGTTTTGCACCCAGACTGTCGGCTTCGCACGTGGAGATGAAAGCGCCGCCTCGTTTGGGAGAGCATACCGATGAGGTTCTGATGGAGGATCTTGGATTAAATCAAGCGGAACTGAAAGATCTGCTGGATGCTGGGGTGATTGGCGACAAGGGTCGGTTCTCCAGCTAGCGGTCATCATCCAATCGACGTATTTCTGGTGGCTCGCCGGTTGTCCCTTTCGTTAGTCCCGTCAACGGAGGATTGCGCCCCAGCGTCTTTGGAAACCGTTTACTCATTTCCGGTCCCGCCGCGACTAATCCGCCATCTACAACGATAGATTCCCCGGTCATAAATTCCGCATCGTCAGAGGCGAGAAATAGCGTGGTTGCGGCGACATGTTCTGGCTGGCCGTGATCTGGCCAGGGTTGTGTGGTTTTTGCCTGCTCGATGGTTGCTTCAGTTTTACCGCCATCCGCCAGCGGAGTCACGATAAATCCCGGACAGACACAGTTGACGCGAATTCTGTGCGGCGCCAGATCGATTGCTGCCGATTTGGTCAGGTTTAGCACGGCGGCTTTTGCCGCAGAGTAAATCGCCGGGGCTGCATCACCACTGAGTGCAGCGATGGATGAGGTGTTGATGATCGACCCACCTTCATTCCGGGCAATCATCACCCGGGCCGCATGCTTCATGCCGAGAAAGACGCCCTTGGCGAGAACATCGAAGGTGTAGTCCCAGGCTTCGGTGGTGATCTCCGTTAACGGACCAACGGCACCGCCGACCCCCGCATTGTTGAAAACCACGTCGAGACGTCCAAATTTCGAGCAGGCGTTTTCGATCATGGCAATGATGTCGGATTCCTGCGCAACATCGGTTTTAATGAAACTGATGCAGTCACCCTGTCCATTGTCGGTGACTTCCTGGACGGTTCGTAAACCGTTGGCCTCGTTGAAATCGGCAACTACCACCGCGGCGCCTTCGTCCAGAAACCGACGGACTGTTGCAAGCCCAATACCACTCGCGCCGCCTGTTACCACAGCAACCTTGCCTGCTAATCTCATTTGGTATTCCTTATAGTGGTCAACCCAGCTGTTTACCGAGAAAGCTGAGTACTTTTTCCCATGCGTCTTCCGCCTGGGATTTACGAAACCGGTCTTCGTTGGTGAAGTCCTGAAACCCGTGACCAGCACCATCGTACCGATGAAATTCCGCAGGTACCCCCGCTGCATTTAACGCGGCTTCGTAGTCGTACACATCATCTGGTGAAGGGCTCTGATCGTCGTTACCGAAAATACCCAGAACCGGGCAGGGGATGTTGCCCGCCAGTTCGATGGGGGGTGGTGCGCCATCGGCAAAGGAAACCTTGATGCGACCACCGTAAATAACTGCACAGGCTTTGAAGTTTGGATTGTGACAACACCCCAGCCATGAGACCCGGCCACCCCAACAGTGACCGAGAATGCCAATGCGATTCTCATCCACGTTGTCTCTTCCTGCCAGGAAGTTAAACGCAGCATCGAGATCGGCCACGGTCCAGTCATCTCGGAACTGTTCGACCTTGACCGACCGCTCCTCATCTTCCGGCCACCAGTGAAAGATAAAAGGCATAACGCAGACATAACCTGCAGCGGCATAGCGTTCACCTACTTTGAGCGTGAAGGGATCTTTCTCTAGTCCTTCATGGGCGACGGGTAAATGTTGCGCGATGATTAAACCGGGATGGGGGCCGTCACCTTCGGGTTCGAAGATGAGGGTGTGCATGGCATTGCCCTGCACATCCAGCGAAGTTGATTCGTACATGTTCAGTTCCCCCTGCGAGTGGAAAGGGAAATAATACACCATAGCGCGCCCGCCAAAGTGCGACCGGCCAGTTGATACATCAGGGAATCTGTCTCATGCTCTCATGTCCCACTGGAAGGAGGTTGAAATGACCCTGCGATATTCGATGTTCCTCACCCTTATTCTTTCCTTGCCTGTAAATGCGCAGGATAAGGAAAAGCCCCAAGATGACCCGGACATAGATATGAGTATGGTCAAGCTTGTTGGCACGACCGCCCATGAGCCAATCAATGAAATGAGTGGCATCGTAAAGAGCCGCAGGTACCCCGATGTGTATTGGGTGAACAACGATAGTGGTGATATCGCGCGTATTTTCGCCATACGGAAAAGCGGTGAGGTGGTCATAGGTGACCTAATGGCTAACGCATTCCATGGCGCGATACCGGAGGAGGGTAAGGAACCCTGGCCCGGCACTGAAGTACTGCTAGCCAATAATCAGGACTGGGAAGACATCGCGATTGATGATGAAAAGATTTATATCGCAGATCTCGGTAACAACGGCAACTATCGAAGAGACATGGGTGTTTATGTTCTATACGAACCAAACCCGGAAGAAGTCATCCGTTCTCGCGTGCTCAACTTCATTCCTGTTAGATACCCGGACCAGGAAGACTACCCCGGGGAACGCTGGCACTTTGATAGCGAAGGCATGTTTATGGCGGATGGCAAACTGTATTTCGTGACCAAGCACCGAGCGGGTGGACACACGGAATGGGACCCGAGCGCCAATCTATACCGGCTGGATACGTTTAAGACCTCAGAAGCGAATGTACTCAAGAAAGTCGACCGCAACGAGAATATAAATGTTGCGACAGGTGCGGATCTGTCTCCAGATGGTAAACATCTGGCAATTGTTACTTACAGTGCATTGTGGATATTCGAGGCGCCCACGTACGTCAGTAAGTGGTTGTCTGGCAAGTCTCGTATGCTCCCATTGGAATGGTCCGTGACATAGCAGGCAGAGGCGGTGTGTTGGGCGGAAGATGAAACAATTCTTGTCACCAACGAGCAGAGACAGATTTTCGAAATCAAGCTGGCGGATATTCCGGAGAGCGAGAAGCAGTAGGTGGCGTTACTAGTCCAGTGAAAACACGACGATCCGGTCCTCATGGGATTCTCGTGGGGAGCGATGCTAAGCCTTGCTTATGCTGCTAAGTATTCTGAGTCGGTTGCTGCGATAGTCTTAGTGTGACACTGACCCTCACCCTGGTGAGCAATCAGAGATTCGCTTCTGCCCCATATTCCTCACCTTGAATATCAAGAACTTGAAAATTGCGGCCACTATCCGTGGCTTCAGCGATATGCCAAAGAAAAATTTCTTAGTTTGGCCACGGACTGGATGAAGTCTCAGACCAACGAATTATGAAGATAAATGACGAGGGAGTAGTATCAGGAAATGAGAAAAAGGGATCGCTATGGGTATAAAGCAAACTGTTTCGCACTTGATGGCTGGGATCGTCTGTTTCGGTATTGGCTTCTGGCTGGGTTAGTCAGAGTCGACCGTTCAAAGCGCTAACAAGACGCAGCAACTCGAAGCGCAACTGGAACAAGTTATCAGTGAAAAGGAAGGTTTGGAAAAATCCTTGGCTTCAATTCAGTCGAAGGATCTCGCGGCCCAGGAATACCAGGCTGGAACGATCGCTAGTATCGAAAGTTCAGACAATGAACAAGCGAAAAAGAGCCAAGGGCCGGTGGGCGGGTTTCAAAAAGCGATGCTGGAAAACTTTGCGTCATCAGCTAGAAGCATGTGCCAAACGATGTTTGCTCAGATGATGAAGACCGATGAAGAAGCTGACGCCTTTGTTGTTGAGTATGTGGCGTATCAATCAGAGATTATGAATCGCCAGTTCGAATTGATGGGGGGTGGAGTGAATCTGGATGATCTTCCTGAAGACGAGAAAGCAGCATTAGTGGGAAAAATGAACGACTTCAGAAAGCACATGGAAGTCTCGCTGGAGGAACGGATGAGGAATCATTTTGGCGACAATTACGATCAGTTCGATGCCTATCATCAGTCGATCACGATGAGGCAAAAACTTCAGGGCTTCGACAAGTCACTTCATGATTCCTTGGGCGACTATGCGCGCGAAGAAACTATCCGCATCATGATGGAAGAAGAGAAATTGCTGAGTTTCCCGGAGCAGGAATTCAGCGTCGATGTGAAAGAGCGTCTTCGTGTCCAACTGGACCAAATGTCTTATGCAAAAGAATGGGAAGGCAATGTGCTTGCTCGGACGAGTGCCGTATTGACGAGCGGTGAGCAGGAAGATCTTGCGGCGGCTCTCGAAAAGGGCCGAAGACAACAAGAGCTTTTCCTACAGATGCAGGAACTACGCGTGGGTGAGTCGAAGGAGGACTCGGAGGAGGAGTAGTTTGGTATCTGGTCCGATTGTGCTTACTCAATAATCGCCTGCCGAATGGCATTAGCAACATCGTGATGCAACTCGGTCGACATTTGCTGAATCAAGATGACAGCAACCAAATCTTCTTTGGGGTCGGTCCACGAGGTAGCACCCATCGCCCCAGCCAGCCAAATGCGCCTGCACTCCTTGCGCTTTTTGCTATCACAGGGTCAAGCGTTACCGCCACCGTAAAACCAAAGCCAAACCCTTTGTTTGTGCCTTTGGGCACGTAAAGGTCACCCACATGATTGCTGGCCATCCACTCAACAGTTCTTGGCCCCAGTAGCCGATTGCCAAACAGAGTGCCGCCGTTCAGCAGCATTTGCTC
>MDTB01017960.1_pt1 | contig 26707 bp, 25 predicted proteins | sample 811161 | NCBI WGS metagenome assembly MDTB01 (sample SAMN05326650, study PRJNA326480) | marine metagenome | isolation source: seawater | place: Mediterranean Sea | collected 2009 | reverse complement strand
TTTTTTTAGAACCCTATCAGAGTCTTTACAAAAAAATGAAATTGTAAAAATTTCTGGATTTGGTTCATTTAAGAAATTTTCTACAAAATCAAGAGTGGGCAGAAATCCACAAACTTTGGAATCTTTCCCAATTCCATCAAAATTAAAAATTAAATTTATTCCCTCTGGCAAGGTTAAAAAAATGCTTAATTAGCGATGAAAAAACAAGTCATTAATTTTAATAAATCAGATCTTGCATACACTATTTCCAAGAAGCTTAATATTTCTGAATCATCTTCACTAGAATATATTGATCATATTATTAATGATATTGTTCTTAATATTGGCATGGATAGAAGAATAGAAATAAGAGGGTTTGGAGTATTTTCAAAAAAATATATAAGACCTAGAAAATTTACTAATCCAAGGACCAAAGCTTTTTCTTATGTCAGTGAGACTGCTTCAATGCATTTTAAACCATCACTGGGTTTGTTAAATACAAATGAATAAAAGAATTATTGTTGCTATAGATTCTTTTGATGCCAATCATGCGTTTTCAATTATTAATAAGCTTGATTCAAAATTATGCATGGTAAAAATAGGCAGCGTTGCTTTTAATTCCATTGGTAGAGATTTAATAGACCATGCCTTTAAAAGGGGATTTGACATTTTTTTAGATCTAAAGCTGCATGACATACCTAATACAGTAAAAAAAACTATACTAGGTCTGAAATCATTGCCCGTTAAAATGCTGACTATTCATACGTCTGGCGGTATCGAGATGATGAAAGCTGCTGTAGAGAGTGCAAAAGATTCTGGCATTCAGGTATTTGGAGTAACAACTCTAACTAGTCTATCAGATTCAGATTCTATAACTATTTTCCAGCGGAATGCAGCCTCGCAGGTTGATGCAATGCTTGATTTAGCACAAGAGGCATGTATTGATGGGGTTGTGTGCTCACCTCATGAGCTTAAATTGGTAAAAGCGAGGGATTGTTTTTTGTCTATCACGCCAGGTATCAGATTTGCAGACTCAAATGATGATCAGAACAGGGTAATGTCTCCAAGCAAGGCAATTCAATTAGGTGCCGATTACTTGGTAATAGGAAGACCAATCACTGATGCAAAAGATATATTGGAATCTTTAAATAAAATATTTCAGAGCATCCAATGAGTAATGTGCAATCAAAAGATTTTTATATATTTGAAAATGATATATTGCGATATGAAGCCTATTTTAATTCCTTTAATGAGCCAATGTTTGATGAGTTTGATGCGCAATCACAAAAGATTGATTTAACCCAAAAGATTAAAGATTTAATTAATGGTCAAATAGTCAATTACAGTGAAAATCAGGCAGCTTTTCATTCCAAATATAGAAGAGAAAATTTTATTTCCATCCCTCAGCGGTTGCAGGTAAATGATTTTAAAAATATTGTAATATGCGGTATCGGAGGTTCCTTTGAGGGTCCAAAATTGCTTATTGAGAGCTTATCAAAGCCATGTGCCGAAAAAATAAATCATATTTTTATTACTGGCTCAGATCCTCATGAATTTGAAGAAAAAATCTCATTACTGGATCCTAAGGAGACAATATTTATTATTTCATCAAAATCCTTTACCACTGACGAGACTCTTGAAACCCTCAAAGATGCAATTAAGTGGTCTGGTGATTTGGAAAGATTTATTGCAATAACAGCTAATAAGGACGAAGCTGCTAAATATGATATAAAAAATATTTTAGAATTTGATATAGAAATTGGTGGTCGATATTCAATTTGGTCAAATATTTCTATGCCTGCAATATGTGGAAATCAGTCTCTGTTTGATTCCTCTGATTTCTTAAAAGGTGGTCATCAAGCAGATCTCGACCTAGAAAATAACCGCAGTTATCTCAAGCTCATAAAGCATTTATCATTTAGTGATATATGGATGAATAACTATAACGGTAAGCATACAAGAGCAGTTTTATCTTATGTTTGGAAACTTAGATCATTTACAAATTACGTACAGCAACTTGAAATGGAATCACTTGGCAAGCAACCAAACAAAAACTCTAAATATAAGCATACTGGCCAAATAATTTTTGGTGGATATGGTCCCACAGCTCAGCACTCATACTTTCAATTATTGCATCAGGGAACGCAGAATATTTGTGCTGATATTATTGCTTCTTTAGAGGACACTGAAAGCCTTTCTTATGCCCAGGCAATAACTCAGGCTAACCTTTTGTCTTCTGGTTCTGACGACTTGGTTAATCGCCAAGAGAAAATTAATGGAAACATTCCGGTGAATCTATTTTTACTCAAAAAAATAGATTCATTTTCTTTAGGGTATCTAATAGCAACTTGGGAACATCGAACATTTATTACAGCAATGATGCTTCAAATTAATCCTTTTGATCAGTTTGGAGTTAATGCTGGAAAACTTAATACTAAGAAATATCTTCAGGGACATGGCGCTTGATCTGTCACAGATTCCAAAAACTCCCGGAATCTATAAATTTTTTTGTAAGAACAAAATTATATATATTGGTAAAGCTAAAAACTTAAAAAATAGAGTTTCATCATATTTTGGTAACTCTTTTAAAGACAGAAAGACAAACAAAATAAAAGTTCTTACTGATAAGATTGAAACTTTTTCAACTGAAACAGAAGCTGAAGCACTTCTTTTAGAGCAATCATTAATTAAAGAAAATTTGCCACGTTTTAATATTTTACTGCGTGATGATAAAACATATCCGTATATCCATTTTTCGATGGATCATCAATTTCCAAGCATCAGCATGAAACGGTCAAAACATGCAGTCTCAGAGAACTTTTTTGGACCTTTTGTCAGCGTACAGGCTGTTAAGGCATCAATTAAAGATATTCAAAAAATATTTAAAATTAGGAATTGCAGCAATAATACTTTTAATAATCGATCAAGGCCATGTATTGAGCATCAAATGCAAAGATGTTCAGCACCCTGTGTAGGAGTAATTAGTCAAAATAATTATTCAGAAGATATTAATTCAGCTCAGCATTATCTTTCTTCATCATCCAAAAAAAGTAGAAACATTATGTTTTCTCAAATGCAAAAATTTTCCGATCTTCAGGATTTTGAGAAAGCAAATGAGATTAAAAGACGAATTGCAAGTCTTGATCTTTTGAATCAAGAGCAATCAATTAACAGCAGTCTAACAAGTATTGATTTTTTTTCATGCATTTCAAAATATGGAAAGACTGGGGTTTGTATTTTATCTGTAAGAGATGGAAAAATCCGTGGAACTAAGACATATTACTTTAATGATGATTATTCTGATGAGCAAGATAACCTGTTTCAGAGCTTATTTTTTTCATATTATCAAAATACTTTCTTATTCCCAAAAAAAATTTTTTTAACTTTTAAACTAAATAATCCACACTTAATAATCGATGCCATGCAAATTAAATTTGGTCTCTCTTTACCAATTTTGACAAGAGCTCCATCAGGAGCCAAACATTTCATAAAATTATCAAAGCTTAATGCAATTCAAGTTATAGAAAATAAAACAAAGATATCTGATAGATATCTTCACTCAATGGCTGATCTTAAGAAAAAACTAGGTTTGCAGGAGTCTAATTTAACAATTGAAGGTTATGATATCAGTCACTTATCAGGATCTAATGCAGTTTCATCTTGTGTTAGATTTGATGAAAACGGCGCTAATAAAAAATTATATAGAGCTTATAATATTCCTATGAGTTTGTGTGGAGATGACGTAGGTTCTCTTGCTTATACTTTAACAAAGAGGGCGCTTAGTATTAAAAAACGCCCACTACCAAAATTAATTTTAATTGACGGTGGCCACATTCAATTAAATGCAATTCTAAATGTGTTCGATTCTTTGGGTGATAAATCGCCAATTATTCTGAGTATTGTAAAGGGATCTAATAGAATAAGGGCCTCTGAAACTATTCTCTCTCGAGATGGTGTAATTGAGATGCCAAAAGATAGCTCAGGATTCAGGTTATTGCAGCAAGTCCGAGATGAATCACATCGATTTGCACTCCAGGCTTCTAGAAAGAAAAAACTAAAAGAGGTTCAATACTCTAAACTTAACTTGATTGAAGGAGTCGGACCTACAATTAAGAAAAGACTTCTTAAAAAATTTAAGAATCTTAATAACATTAGAAATGCTTCAAATCATGATTTATTATCAGTAAAAGGAGTAAGCGAAAAATTGTGTGAACGAATACAACAAGGATTAAAATAGGTAGATGAAAATACTTGTTACTTTATTGACGTTAAGCAGAATTATAATTGCTCCATTATTATTTATATTGATTATATTTTTTCAATCATTTGGATGGGCGTTGGTTTTGTTTTTAACAACTTCATTTACAGACTACTTAGATGGGTTTTTTGCAAGGAAATATAACGCTGAGTCCCTAATAGGAGAAATATTAGATCCAATAGCTGACAAAATAATTATTATTTTTCTATTGTTTGCTCTTTCACTTCATTTGGAAAGCTTCTTTATTGCTGGTTTGGGGGCCATTATGGTTTCAAGAGATATTTGGATAAATGGTGTGAGAGAATATAATGCTCGACTTTCTCAATCTGGTAAAACAAAGGTAACATTTTTAGCAAAAATTAAAACATCTATTCAGATGCTTACAATTTCTTCTTATTTATTTGCTTTACTTATTGGAAGTTCATTCCTCCTTTTTCTCTCAGATTTTTTATTATTCTTGTCTCTGATGATAAGCTTACTAACAGGTTTTCAATATACTGTAAATTCCATACAAACTTATGAAGAGCAGAGCAATTAATCAATTGTGAGTCAGTCCAAAGAGTTTGGATGGTTGGCAATACAGGTAAAACCTCAAGAGAAAAAGCGCGCAATAGAAAACCTTTCAAATCAAGGATTTGAGTCTTATTTTCCTACTATTTACTCCTTGTCTCGGCAAATAAGCAAATCTCAAATTAAGGAAGAGTCAATGTTTCCAGGATACGCATTCGTTAGATTTTCTCAAAATATAGAACTTAAACGTCTTGATTCAACAAGAGGCGTTATGAAAATCATAAGATTCGGAAATGAATATCCACTTATTGATCATCAAGATATTACTGTTATTAAAAGCATTGAAGATAGTTCATTTAAAAATCCCAAACAAGAGTCATACAAAATTGGTGAACAAATCATCACTGTGAGAGGGCCCTTGAAAGATCAAAAAGGCATCATTTCTAAAGAAATATCTAATCAAAGAGTTGAAATCTTATATATGTTGCTGAACAGAGCTCATTTAATTGATATGAAAATAAAAAATATCTCAAAATACTAAATTTGCAATATGCACAATTTACCGTCAAAATGTCCAACGATGAACAGTACAACGTTGAACAAACTCGTGCATATGTTCTGCGGTAGCTATTCTCCATAAGATTGAATCATCTATAAAAATCCATTTTAAAAATTTTATTTATGAAAATAGATATTGAAACTAAATATAAAGTCTTAGATGTAATCAGTAAGTCTAAGATTTCCAATCAAAGAAGCATCGCAGATCAAACCAAGTATAGTCTTGGAAAGGTGAACTATGTTGTAAATCAATTGATCGAAGTTGGATTCTTAAAGTTTGAAAACTTTAGAAATGCAGAAAACAAAAAAAATTATGCTTATATATTAACTCCTTCAGGCTTAAGTGAAAAAATCAAAATCACACAAAGTTTTATTGAAAGAAAAGAGCAAGAATACATAGAATTGAAAGCTGAAATCGAAGCTCTGAAGGCTGAAAAAAATTCTAAAGTTTTATGAAATTAAGTGCCTTTGTTTGGATTAAAATAACAAATGCTTTGTTATAATCCCGCAGTGGCTGGATGGCAGAGTGGTTATGCAGCGGCCTGCAAAGCCGTTCACGCCGGTTCGATTCCGGCTTCAGCCTCCAAATTAGGATAGCTATTTTTTTTTGCCCAGGTGGTGGAATTGGTAGACACAAGGGACTTAAAATCCCTCGAAGGCAACTTCGTGCCGGTTCAAGTCCGGCTCTGGGCACCAACATGAATTTGAAAATGATAGAATTGAATAGATATAAATAGAACTGGAGTTAACGAGATGGAAGACATTATCAAAGATTATAGTAATGATGAAATTAAACTAAGTGAAATATTTTCAATTTTATGGCAAAAGAAATTATTCATTGTGAGTCTTTCTTTTGTATTTGCTATTAGTTCAGTCTTTTATTCTTTATCGCTTCCAAATATATATACCTCAGACATTGTTTTAAAAGTTGCAGGCTCAACTAATTCAGGAATGTCTCAAAGCTCTCAATTTGGAAGCATAGCTGCTTTAGCAGGCGTCAATCTTGGTTCGGGTGGTGGCATGGATGAGAAAGCAGATCTTGCAAAGCAAACTATTAGATCTCGAGATTTTGTAAAGCATATTTCATCTTTTAAAGATGTAATACCATCATTGATGGCATTAAAAGAATATAATGCATCTACAGAGTCAATTACATTTAATGAAGAAGTTTATGATTCAGTAAATAATAAATGGCTAACATCGCTTCCAACTGACTATGATGTCTATAAAAAATTTATATCTATGGTCAATGTATTTATAGATATTGATACTGGTTTTTTAGCAATAAGTGTTAAGCATCAATCTCCATATTTCGCTAAATTTTTTTTAGAATTAATTGTTCATGAGTTGAATAATATTGAAAGAGAGAGGGATATAGCTGAAGCTAAGCGTTCAAAGGAATATCTAAATCAACAATTAGCTATATATAAAGTTGCAAATATTAGAAACTCAATAAATGCTTTAATTCAAGCACAATTGGAGACTGAAATGTTAGCCAATGTTCGACAGGATTATTTACTGCGCCCACTAGATTCTGCATATGTTCCCCAAAAAAAATCTGCACCAGTTCGGTCAATGATATGTATTGCAGGAACATTTTTTGGTTTTTTTCTCGCTTCATTTGTTGTGCTAATTAGATATTATTTTTTTAGGGTAAATACTTAGATTTATCAATAAAGCCTTTCACTAGGTCATGAAATAGACTAATGAAATTTTTTATTCCTGGTGGGGCTGGATACATTGGCACACATATTTCCTATATGCTCCTAGATAATAATCATGATGTTATCATTCTTGATAATTTTTCTAACAGTAATATCTCGTCAATTCACGCAATAGAAAAGTTAGCAAATACCAAAGTTACTTTTTATGAAGGCGATATTTGTGATGCCAAAATACTGTCAAATATATTTGAATCTCATGAAATAGATGCGGTAATCCATTTGGCTTCTCACAAGTCTGTTTCAGAGTCAATTTTAAAACCAAATGAGTATTATCAAAATAATGTTGAGGGGACAATATCATTACTTGCAGCAATGAAATCTTTTGATATAAAAAATCTCATTTTTAGCAGCAGTGCAACAGTCTACGGCATCCCTGAATATCTTCCGATAGATGAAAATCACCCTCTTTCTTGTACAAATCCATATGCAGAAACAAAACTTGAGATAGAAAAAATACTCAAAGAAATTACAATTGATGAGAAGGAATGGAGTATTGTATCTTTAAGGTATTTTAATCCAGTTGGCGCTCACGAAAGTGGTTATCTTGGAGAAAGTCCAAGAGATATTCCAAATAACTTAATGCCTTATCTAGTAAATGTTGCAAATAAGGAGTTACCTTACCTCAATATTTATGGAAATAACTATGATACCTATGATGGAACGGGGGTCAGAGATTACATTCATATTATGGATTTGGCAGAATCTCATTTAATTGCAATGAATTTTATAGGCATTCAAACAATCAAAAATAAATTAAGTTATTCTCCTAATTCTAATAATGGATTTAATGTTTTTAATGTAGGTACGGGAAAGGGTTGTAGTGTATTAGAGCTTGTAAAAATTTTTGAAGAAGTAAATGGGATTAAGGTACCATATAAATTCGCTCCAAGGAGGTTGGGAGATGTCGCAAGCTGTTTTGCAAATGTTGATAAGTCTCAAGAGGTTTTTCAATGGATTGCTGAACGAAGTGTTGAGGAAATGTGTGTATCAGCATGGAACCACAAAAAAATTTCGAGAGCATGAATAAAAGAAACAAATCAAATTCTTTAATAGATTTATTTAAAAGACTTTGGTTTCATATTCACAAAAAAAGAAAGCTCCAATTTTTATTATTACTGTCTTTAACTTTAATAACCTCTGTTGCTGAAGTTGTTAGTTTGGGGGCAGTTTTGCCATTTATTGGAATTCTCACTCAGCCAGATGAGGTCTTTTCATCCCCCTGGTTAAAAGATTTTATTTCTCTATTTAATATAAATTCTGGGGAGGAATTAGTATTACCTCTGACAGTAGCATTCGGAGTTGCTGCAATTTTAGCAGGAGGACTTAGGCTATTGCTTCTATGGGTAAGTATCAAGCTTTCAAATGCTACTGGTGCTGATCTAAGTATAGAAGTATATAAAAGAACATTGTACCAACCTTATAAAATTCACTTAGAAAGAAGTAGCAGTGAAATTATAAGTGGCATTACTCAAAAGGTTTCTGCTGCTACAGGAGTGCTTCTATCTATAACTGCTGTAATTACTTCTTTATGTATATTCGGATCAATTATGAGCACCATGCTTTACGTAGATCCATTTGTGATGATTGTAGCTGGATCAAGCTTTGGATTCGCATATGGCTTGATAGCTTTTGTAACTAGCAAAAAGTTTGAATTAAACAGCATCTCTATTGCATCTCAACAAACTCAGGTCGTAAAAGCTCTTCAAGAGGGTCTAGGCGCTATAAGAGATGTAATTCTTGATGCTACTCAACATATTTATACAAATATATATCAAAAAGCAGTTCTAGTTTTAATGAAAGCAAATGGAGAAAATAGATTTATGAATCAGGCACCAAGATATGCAATGGAATCACTTGGAATGGTATTAATAGCAATCTTTGTCTTGGCATTAACAAGTCGACCTGGTGGCGTTGCAGCAGCTCTACCTTTGCTGGGCTTGCTTGCACTTGGAGCTCAAAGACTCCTTCCATTAATGCAGCAAATATATGGCAATTGGTCTACTGTAGCTGGAAGCCATGCAGCTTTAAGTGATGTCGTTGATCTATTAGATCAACCCTTCCCAAAGCACTATTCTGAATCTATTCAATCGCCCATTAAAATTAAAGAATTAATTTCACTTAAAAATATAAGTTTTAGGTATAGCAAAAAATCTCCCTGGATTCTAAATAATTTTTCTATTGAGATTGAGAAAGGCTCAAGAATAGGTCTTATCGGAGCCACTGGAAGTGGAAAAAGTACAGCTTTAGATTTAATTATGGGTCTTTTAGAGCCTACTCAAGGCGAACTATTGATCGATAATATTGCTATTAATGAAAGCTCTATTAATTCTTGGCGGCAAACTGTAGCACATGTGCCTCAAACTATTTTTCTTGCAGATACTTCAATTGCTTCAAATATTGCCTTTGGCGTTCCGCCAGACAAAATTGATATGTCTAAAGTAAAAGAGGCTGCAGATAAAGCAATGATTTCAGAGTTTATTGAAAATAAAGCAGAAGGCTACGATGAGATCGTTGGTGAAAGAGGAATAAGGCTTAGTGGAGGCCAAAGACAGAGAATAGGAATTGCAAGAGCTTTATACAAAGAAGCAACAATTATTGTGTTCGACGAGGCTACAAGTTCTCTTGATGATGAGACTGAAAAAGTAGTTATGGAAGCCATTAGAAACCTTGGCAAGGAATTAACGCTGATCATAGTTGCTCATAGATTAACTACTCTTAAAAACTGCTCCCAAATCATAGAGCTTGATCAAGGGAGAGTTTCAAGAATTGGATCGTACGAAGAAATAATTAATAAATAGCTTTATGATTAGTGAATCAAAATTCATAGGCCTCATTCCAGCAAGAAAAGGATCAAAGGGCCTGATGAACAAAAATATGCTTGAATTATCAAACAAACCGCTGGTTCAGCATACTATTGAAGCTGCATTAGGGGCATCTTTGCTCGATGATGTTTGGATCACTTCAGATGATGTAAACATATTGAACTTAGCTAAATCACTAAAAGTTAATCAGTTAAAAAGGCCGGCTAAATTTTCTTCTGATCAATCATCTGCTATTGACGTGGTTAATCATTTTGTGTCATCCAGTTCAATGATGGATTTTTGTCATAATGATTTTATTGTCTACCTTCAGCCTACATCCCCCTTAAGAAATAGCAATCATATCGATGATGCAATAAATTCAATGATAGATAGTAAAATAAATTTTTTATTAAGTGTAACCCTTCTTAGAAAATCGCCTTTTAAATCTTTTTTGATAGATAAATTTGGAAGGCTACAGTCATTATTTAAAGAGGAATTATCGAATGCCCGTAGACAGGATCTTCAAGAAGTTTACTTACCCAATGGAGCAATCTATATTTTTCAAATTAAAGAATTTATTAAAAGAAATGGTTTTCCCTCAAATGGAGGCACCCCATTTGTTATGAGTAATGATGATAGTATTGATATTGATGAATTAGAAGATTTAAAGAAAGCGGAAAGCATATTGAGGAAAAAAAATGTCTGAAATTAAAATTAATAATAGATTAATCGGATCAAATCATCCTCCTGTTGTTATTGCAGAAATGGGTATCAATCATGAAGGGAGTATAGATGTCGCAATAGAAATGGCAGATTCTGCTATTGATGCGGGAGCTGAAATAATAAAACATCAAACTCATATCGTCGAGGATGAAATGTCTGATAAAGCAAAGCAGGTAATTCCGGGAAATGCTGACGTATCTATCTATGAAATAATGAAAAGATGTGCTCTTAATGAAGCTGACGAACGTAAATTAATGAATCATATAAATTCTAAAAACTGTATTTTTATAAGTACTCCATTCTCAAGAGCTGCAGCAGATAGACTGGTCAGATTTAATGTTCCTGCATATAAAATTGGTTCAGGTGAATGTAATAATTATCCTTTGATAAAACATATTGCAAAAGCTGGAAAACCTGTAATCTTAAGCACAGGAATGAATTCAATAGAGTCAATAAGACCAGCTGTAAAAATTTTACGAGAACATAAAATTCAATATGCATTACTCCACACTACAAACATTTATCCTACTCCGCCTGAACTTGTAAGACTGGGAGCACTAAATATTTTGCAAGAGGAATTTCCTGATGCTGTTATAGGTTTATCAGATCATACAACAGATAATTTAGCTTGTTTTGGCGCAGTTGCATTAGGTGCTTCAATTCTTGAGAGACATTTCACAGATTCATTAGATAGACCTGGCCCAGATATTATTTGCTCAATGGATCCAAATGCCCTATCGGAACTTATTGGAGGTTCTAAAATCCTTTTCAAGGAAAGAGGCGGGGACAAGCAACCTGTTCCTGAAGAGCAGCCTACAATAGCTTTTGCATTTGCTTCAGTTGTTGCAACAAAAGATATTGATTCAGGAGAAGTTCTTACTGAAGATAATATTTGGGTTCGAAGGCCTGGAGAAGGTGATTTTTCTGCTGCTGATTATGAAAATTTACTTGGTAAGACCTTGGTATCTGCAATTTCTTCTGGCGAGCAACTAACTAAAAACCATTTAGCGCAATAATTCATGAATTATCCTAAGAAAGTTGTTTTTGTTACAGGTACTCGAGCTGATTTTGGAAAACTTAAGCCCTTGATGAAAGTAATACAGGAAGATAGAAATTTTGAACTTCATGTTTTTGTAACAGGCATGCATATGCTGGCAAAGTATGGCTATACATGTGAGGAAGTTGAAAAGGCTAAGTTCAACAATATACATAAATTCATTAATCAAAATGTTTCAGATGGAATGGATCATGTATTAGCAAAATCTATTTTAGGTCTTTCAGATTATGTCCGAGAAATCAATCCGGATTTAATTATCGTCCATGGAGATAGAGTGGAAGCTTTGGCTGGAGCTACAGTTGGAGCGTTAAATAATGTTCTAACAGGACACATAGAGGGAGGAGAGGTTTCAGGAACAGTAGATGAGCTGATTCGTCATGCGGTAACTAAGCTATCTCATGCTCATTTTGTTGCAAATAGCGATGCTCAAAAGAGATTACTCCAATTAGGTGAAAGGGTTGAATCAACTTATGTTATTGGATCTCCTGATATAGATGTTATGAATTCAAACCTTTTGCCGTCAATATCAGATGTTAAAATGCGTTATGAGATTGATTTCGAGCAATATGGAGTTGTTCTTTTTCATCCAGTTACAACCGAGCTTGAAGATTTGCAAAGCCATGTAGATATCTTGCTAAGAGCTTTAATTGATTCACAGGAAAATTATATTGTTATTTACCCCAATAATGATCATGGTTCTGAGACTATATTTAAGGCTTATGATCGTTTGGTAAAGAATAAAAAATTTAGAGTTTTTCCCTCTATGAGATTTGAATACTTTCTTCAGCTTCTTAATAATGCTCATTTCATGATAGGTAATTCAAGTGCAGGTGTTAGAGAAGCGCCTCATTTTGGAGTGCCAACTATTAATCTTGGCTCCAGGCAAAATAATAGAGTCACACTTCCTAGTATTATTGATGTAGATTTTGACGAAAAAAAAATTTACCAATCTATTCAAAATATTGAAAAGAAATCACGTAAAAAAACTCAAATATTTGGTGATGGCAATAGCTCAAAAAGATTCTATGAAATACTTTTAGGCAGTGATTTCTGGTCTACGCAAAAACAAAAATTTTTTGTAGACCTGAATTAATTCATTTCGAAATTTATTTGATTTAATCCATTATCTAACTAATATTTTTTTAGTGATTTATTGAACGTATAATGTTTTTTTTAAGGAGTTATAAGATGTCAGAAGCATATTTTGGGTTGCCTGAGCAGGTTGTTTTTTGTAAACGATGTGTTATTTCTAACCAGCGTCCAAGTTCAACAGTCGAGTTTAAGCACGCTAAAGATGAAAAGAAAGCTACCATTGGTTTTGATAATGACGGAATATGTGATGCTTGCCACTATCAAGAGACCAAAGCTAATTCAATTAATTGGAGTGATAGGGAGGACGCACTTAAAGAGCTCTGTAATCAACATAGAAGAAATGATGGCAGCTATGATATCGTCATTCCTGGCAGTGGAGGCAAGGATAGTGCTTTTACTTCTCATATTTTGAAGTATAAATATGGCATGAATCCACTTACGGTGACTTGGGCCCCTCATAAATATACTGAAATTGGCTGGAAAAATTTTGAAAACTGGATTCATGAGGGCGGAATTGATAATATGCTTCTTACTCCTAATGGTCGCCTACACAGATACCTCACCCAGCAAGCTTTTGTAAATTTACTTCATCCTTTTCAACCCTTCATTGTAGGACAAAGGATTATTGGGCCGTCCCTAGCAGCTAAATTTGGGGTAAAACTAGTGATGTATGGTGAAAATCAAGCAGAATATGGAAATAATGTAGATGATAACTATATTCCAACCATGGATAGAAAATTCTTCTCAATTAATGATCCTTTAGACATAGTTTTGGGAGGCAAGAAGATCAGGAATATTATTGAAGAAACTGAGTTTACTTTAAACGACTTTGCTCCATATATTCCACCAAGTGCTGACTATTTAGAATCTAAAAATGTAGAAGTGCACTACCTTGGCTATTATTTGAAGTGGGATCCTCAAGAATGTTACTACTATGCAACCGAGCATACTGGATTTCAATCTAATACCGAAAGAACGGAGGGCACATACTCAAAATATAGCAGCATAGATGATCGAATTGACATGTTTCACTATTATACTACTCTTGTAAAATTTGGAATAGGCAGAGCAACTTATGATGCTGCTCAAGAAATTAGAAATGAAAAGATTTCGCGAGACGAGGGGAGCCAGCTCGTAAGAAAATTTGATGAAGAATTTCCAAAAAAGTATTTTAAAGAATTCTTAGATTATATTTCACTTACTGAAGATCAATTTCATGAAACCGTTGATAGATTTCGATCTCCTCATCTCTGGGAAAAAGATGGAGATGAGTGGATCTTAAAAAAAGCAGTTTGGCATGATCAAAAAAGGCTTGATTGAAAAAGATGAAGCATAAAAAAATTCGCTTAATATCCAGGCTTGATATCAAAGGACCCAACCTTATTAAGGGTATACATCTTGAGGGCCTGAGAGTTATAGGTGACCCACAAGAATATGCCACTAAATACTACAACCAAGGTGCTGATGAATTAATATATATCGATATTGTCGCTAGTTTATATGGACGCAGCAAGCTTCCAGAGATTGTTTCAAGAACCGTTGAAGAGGTATTTGTACCTCTGACGGTTGGTGGTGGTATTAGGAATATTGACGATGTTACTGAGTTATTAAGAGCTGGAGCTGACAAAGTGGCGATAAATACAGCGGCGGTTCAAAATCCTCAATTAATAAATGAAGTTTCGCGAAGATTTGGTTCTCAGTGTATGGTGCTTTCCGTTGAGGCTAAAAAACAATCTGAAAATTCCTGGGAGGTTTATACAGATTCCGGTAGAGAGAAAACTGGTATCAATGTTTTAGATTGGGTCCGAGAAGGCGAACTTCAAGGCGCTGGAGAGATTTTGCTAACTTCAATCGATGCAGAGGGGACAAAAAAAGGATTTGATATAAATCTGATCAAATTAATTTCGCATTCAGTAAATATTCCCGTGATTGCTAGTGGTGGTATGGGCTCCTCTCAGCATTTAGAAGATGCTGTTAAGATCGGAGGTGCAGATGCAATCGCAATGGCTGACATATTGCATTATAACAGGTCATCTATTCCGCAAATTAGAGAAGAAGCTTATCAAGCTAATATCAACGTAAGGAAATATGAATACTAAGAATGTAACTATAATAGATTATGGTGTTGGCAATCTACTAAGTGTAAGACGAGGCTTTGAATACAATAATGCTTCGGTTACAGTCACTGGTGATCCTGAAAAAATTTTAAATGCAGAAAGGCTTGTGCTTCCTGGAGTTGGAGCCTTTGCAAAAGGGATGGAAGAATTGTATAGAAGAGATTTTATTTATCTTTTAGAGCAGGTTGCAATGAAGGGAACTCCAATATTAGGAATTTGCTTGGGTATGCAATTCCTACTTGATCAAAGTGAAGAGTTTGGATTAACCGAAGGTCTTGGCTTTATTCCTGGAACTGTTCAAGCAATTCCTTTTAATGCATTGGATGGTGAAAAGTTAAAAATTCCACATATTGGCTGGAGTAATATTATGAAACCAGTTGATAAAGATATTGATTGGTCAGATACTTTTTTGAGAGGAATCAATGAATCATCAGCAGTTTATTTCGTTCATTCTTATATGGCACAACCTGACAACTTTGACCATTTATTGGCTGGATGTTTGTATGGAGATAATTTTATACCAGCTGTAATATGCTCTGACAATGTAATTGGGTGTCAGTTTCATCCAGAAAAAAGTGGCAAAGTAGGATTGAAAATGCTGAACAATTTTTTAACTTTATAATAATTGACGCAGATTCATGAAAAATGCTTTCCAAAAAAAATTACTCAAACCAATTCTTAAAAAAAATAAAGTTTTTAATAATCAGTTTAAAGATAAAACTTGCTACATATTTGGAAATGGAGCCTCGTTAAAATACATTGATTTTAATTATTTTAAAAACTATCCAAGCATTGGAATAAACCATCTTATTTTACATAAAGACTTCAACCTCCTTAACATTTGCTGTTATACCTTGCCAGAACCTATGTCATTTTATTCCTATTTTAAAAATCCATATAAACGTAGATATGAGAAAAATATAATGGGCAGACTTTTTAGATCGCAGCTAGATAAATTTCCAAATATTAAATTGTTTACCAGTTATACCAATATCCTTGGCACGAATTTTAGTCAAACACATTATTTGCACCACTTTGGTAAAAAAGTACCAGACAGGAACTATTTAAACTTATGCTCGGAGTTTAGTTATTTAGCTGGGGGTTTATCTGCTGGAATTGGGTTAGCAATTTCCCTAGGTTTTAATAAAGCAATATTAGTTGGATGTGATTATCTTATGAAACCAAAAACTTATGGGCATTTTTATTCTCAACCTAGAAAAGGTCATGATGATGGACATAATCCATATACTCAATTATTACATGATTGTGTATCTATGATTAATCTTGAAGTAATATCTATCAATAAATTGCATAGCAGCTGGTTACCATGCATTGATTACGAGCAACATACTGGAGTTATGACAAAATATAGAGAAAATACAGAAATAGTAAGTAGAGAAAATCTCTTGACTTTAAATGAAGCTTATAAAATGGGTCAATATCCAGAACCTATACTTCCCAAAAATTTTGATTGAGGGTAATGAAAAAATGAAAATTAAATATGGAAAACAGGACGTCACTCAAGATGATATTTCTGCTGTTGTAAATGTGCTTAAATCTGATCTCTTAACACAAGGTCCAGTAGTTCCTCAGTTTGAAAATGCTATATGTAATTTTACGGGCGCAAAAAATGCAATTGCTGCTAACAGTGCAACGTCAGCTCTTCATATAGCTTGTATGTCACTAGATTTAGGTCCAGGAGACTCTTTGTGGACCTGTCCAAATACATTTGTAGCCTCCTCAAATTGCGCGATATATTGTGGAGCATCAGTTGATTTTGTAGATATAAATCCCTTGACTTACAACATTTGTATTGAAAGTTTAAAATTGAAGCTATTAGATGCAAACAAAAATAATTCACTGCCAAAAATTTTGGTACCTGTTCATCTAAGTGGACAATCTTGTGAAATGAATGAAATTAAAAAATTAAGCGATCAATATGGATTTAAGATTATTGAGGATGCTTCTCATGCAATAGGTGGTCTTTACAAAGATGCTCCAGTTGGCAATTGTAAATATAGTGACATAGCAATTTTTAGTTTTCATCCTGTAAAAATTATCACTACAGGCGAGGGAGGAATGGCTCTAACAAATGATGCGAATTTAGCAAAAAGAATGCGTCAACACAGAAGTCACGGTATTACTTCTGATGTTTCTGAAATGACACCTAGGCCTAAAAACGAGCTTTGGAATTATCAGCAAATTCGATTAGGCTATAACTATAGGATGACAGACATTGCTGCTTCATTAGGGCTAAGTCAACTTGATAGGTTACAAGAGATTATTCAGCAACGACACAATATAGCTTCCTACTACGATAAAGAGCTTTCATCAATGCCTCTGAGATTGCCTTGGCAGCATCCTGACTCATTCTCAAGTTATCATCTATATATTATTAGGCTTAATCTTAATGAAATAAATAAATCACATCCACAAATCCATGATGAGTTATGCAAAGCAGGTATTCTTGTTAATATGCATTATATTCCAGTATATCGTCAGCCTTTCTACGAAAAAATGGGTTTTAGAAAGGGCTATTGTCCTGAATCTGAAAGCTATCATGAGGAGGCTTTAAGCATACCTATGTATCCAACTCTTACAAAGAATGAGCAAGAATTAGTGGTTGAGGCATTAAGTAAAGTTATTGTTTAATTTATGGCGATTACTAATTTTTTATTGAGTCTACACGCTTCTAAATTCATTCGTTATATCAGAAATAGATTATTAGAAGCTGGCCATAAAGATTCTTATTAGACTATTTTTTTCCATAGATAATTTAATTAAACTCAAATAAATGAATACAAAATTTACACTAACTAATGAGGGGCTCTATCAATGGGCCAAAGATATTTTTCCTATTTATAGATGCCTTACAGGAAAAGGCGTTCGAACTACTTTAGAGTATATAAAAAATATTGTCCCATCTTTGATAATTCATTCAGTTGAGAGCGGCAAAAAGGTTTTTGACTGGGAGATTCCAAAAGAATGGGAAGTAACCGAAGCTTATATAGAAGATGAATCAGGCAATAAAATTATTGATATTAAGGATAATAATCTTCATGTTGTTGGATACTCGCATTCTATAGATCAATGGGTTTCATTAGATGAATTGCAGAATCACCTTCACTCATTACCTAATCAGCCAACAGCATTACCCTATATTACATCATACTATTCATCTAACTGGGGTTTTTGTATTGCACACGAACAAAAAAAGTTACTAACAGAGCAGCAGTATCATGTGGTTATCAAATCAAAACATTTTGATGGGATGCTAAACTATGGTGAAATATTGATCCCAGGTAAAACAAAAAAAGAAGTTTTTCTCTCAACTTATATTTGCCACCCATCGATGGCAAATAATGAGGTGTCTGGGCCGGTTGTTGCAACCGCATTGGCAAAATGGCTTTCTAGTAGAGTTGGTAATAAATATACATATAGAATCATTTTTATCCCAGAAACAATTGGCTCAATTAATTATTTATCTCGTAATTTGGAGCATCTCCAATCACATGTCATTGCTGGTTTTAATATTACTTGCGTTGGTGATAATAATTGCTATTCTTTTATGCCATCTCGCAGTGGGGATACGTTATCAGACAGAGCTGCGAAACATGTTCTTTATTATATAGATAAGAACTACCTTCAATATTCATGGTTAGAGGACAGAGGAAGTGATGAAAGGCAATATTGTGCTCCAGGTATCGACCTTCCAATTGCTTCAATTATGAGGAGTAAATATGGAGAATATGAAGAATATCACACATCACTAGATAATCTTGATTTTATATCCGCTGACGGTCTGGGAGGTGCTTTTGAAGCGTTGAAACAAGCTATAGAAGTTATAGAATTGAACTGCGTCCCCAGAACTACTGTACTTTGTGAGCCCCAGCTAGGCAAAAGGGGCTTATATCCTCAAATTTCTACTCGTGAGAGTGGTAGGCAGGTAAAAACAATGATGAACTTAATAGCTTTAAGCGATGGAAAAAATGATTTGCTTACAATTGCTGATCTAATTAATGTATCAATTTTAGACATAAAAGTTATATTAGAGCAGCTAATTAAAAATAAAATCTTAGAAAAAATTTGATTATGAAAACAAATTATATTATTCAGTATTTACCATTAACTCATCCTAAAGCTACTTTAAGATTCATGAAGAGATTAAATTCAGCTGGAGTTATGTGCATCCTTGATTTAGAAGATAGCGCCCAAGATCCATTTAATGTTGAAGTTACTAAAAATTTAAAAAATGATGCAAGATCTAATTTTCTTCATCTTGCAAAGAATTCTAATCAAGATACCCATCGATCTTCCTTGCCAACTTTTGTTCGTGTAAATGATATGAAAACAAGTTTTTTTAAGGATGACATGAGTGCGATCATCGACATAGTGAATGCTGGCTTTCCTGTAGATGGTATTTTTCTTCCAAAAGTTAATAATTATGATGAAGTGATTTTTGCATCTGAATTATTGGTTCCAGCAAAGCATGCAATAGAAATAGTTCCTATGATTGAAACAAAAGAAGGAATGAACAACCTTGAGGATATTTTAGTTGCTGATTTAAACCATTGTAGATTTACAAAGATACATTATGGCCATTTTGACTATTGTTTAGATGCAAATTTATGGCCATTTCCCGACCCAAATCATAAAGATTTTTGGGACCTAATTACTCCAATGATTGAATTAATAAATTCTTATAAAAAGATATACATTCACACTCCATTTCCATTTCCAAAAAATAATGATCTATTTTGGTCAAGCGTTTATTACTTAAAGTCTATTTTTCCAGAGGAAAATCCGTGGATTTGTACACTAAATGCAGAGCTCTCTTCCTCTTTAATCCCAGAAATAGTCACCCCAATTGATCTAATTGGATTAAATAAATCGATACAATTTGCAAAAAATGAAGCTGAGAATATAAAAAGAGATTTTATGTCAGGCAGAGCTAATAAACGTTCTTTTGGTGTATCCTCAGGTCGATTTATTCCACCACATCAATATTTTGCTGCATTAAATTTCTTGGAATTTAATAAGGATTAGCTATGTCAAAACAAGCAGATTTAATTTCTGATATAAAAAAATCATATGATCAATTAAGAATAAAAAAAGGTGATATCTTATATATAACAGGAAATGTTAGCCAACTTGCTCGAACAAAGATAAAGAAAAAAGAGCTTTTGGATATCTTTTTGGATACAAGCTTAGATCATTTGGGCAGCGGTGGAACTATTTTCTCACCTTCAGCTTCAATGAATTTGTGCAATACCAATATTCCATTTGATATAACTAATACACCCTCACATTCAATGGGAGCTTTGGCTGAACATATAAGAGGATCAAAAGATGCAGTGCGAAGCTTTCATCCATTTTGGTCAATATCAGGTATTGGACCGCAAGCAAATATTCTAAAAAATGTTTCCAGACACGCATATGGACTGGGATCACCTTGGACTTATTTTCTCGATTTGGATGTTATGCAAGTTAATGTGGGGCTTCATCCATCTCGAGCTGTCACTTTGATTCATCATCTAGAAGTAGCGGCGGGAGTTCCTTACCGTTACTCAAAAGAGTTTTTACATCCTGTAGTGAGTGATAAAAAAATAAATGTTGAGCCTTTTTATATGTCTGTAATGTACTTAAATTCAGATATTAAAAAACGCATTGCGTTAAATGAACATTTTTTTCAAGAATTAGATAGCCTTGACATGTTGAATCATAGCAAACAAAGTAATGGTCTAGATATGTGGTCATTTTCCATGAGAGATTTTAAAAAAGTTGCCACACAATACTTTATCAAAGATATATATAATTACCTCGAGCAAGCACCAAAAATAAGACCATATCAAAAATAAAGATATGCATTCTTTAAAATATTTAGCTCTTTAATACTGTCAGCATGAAGAACAATTCTAAAAAGATTTTAGTTACAACTGCTTTGGATAGAACGTGGGGTACCAGTGAAGATATCATTTTTCTTGGTGAGTGGTGTAAGAAATATGGAAAGGAGGATGATTTTAAGTTTCGAGAACACTTCACATATGAATATCATTTAAAAGATAGAGCAAAGCTTGCAGCTGACCATGAATATTTGTCAGAACTTCATGAGAGATTATTGGAATATTTTACAGTCTCTTTAAATACTTTCCATCAAGTAAATAAGTCTTCAAGATACTGGAGAATAATTCTCGGACCATGGCTATTAACATATATACCATTAATGCATGACAGATGGTCGTCAATAGCTAAATTGTCAATTCTTGATGAAGATCTCAAAACAATCGTATTTCAGGATATTAAATTTGACAGATGCCCCAATGATTTTAAAAACTCAAATGAATATTTTATGCAAGATAGCTGGAATTATTTAATTTTTTCAGAAATGCTTTGTTTTTTCAATCATCCCAAAATACAACTGATTTATGCAGGCAATGACTTTATCAATCTAGAAAAGAATATACCAATTACTTCAATTGGTTTAAAAAGTAGATTTTTTCAAAAAATAAAATTTTTACTAGACTTGGCAGCCAAATCTATTAATCATATTTTTTTTAGAAGGAATACTCATCTTATGATTTTTCATTCCTACTTTCCCAAGATTTTTTTATTTAAGCTTTCAGCTCGTTTGGGCTTTATTCCGAGAGCATATATGGAATTTAATAGAGAAATTAATTATGTTAAAAAACTTAATAGAGATGAGTTAAACATTGATTTTATTTCATTGAATAACTTTGAGAGTTTTATCAAAAGGACCATCATAAAAGATATTCCAAAAGCATATATTGAAAATTATAAAGATCTGCTCAAAAAACAAAAAAATTTCTTAAACGCAAATATTATCTTAACAGCCAACGCACATTTTGGAGGCGAGTTATTTAAAGTGTGGGCTGCTGAGCAAACTAACAATGGAGCAAAATTAATAATATCGGCTCATGGTGGAGCATTATATCCAAAGTTCAGTGTGTTCAACCATCAGGAAAAAATTAGTGATATTCGGATTGTTTGGGGGAAACAGTGGCTTCAAGGTCAAACAAGACTCCCACCAAATAAATTAAGTTTTAAGGTTAATAAAGTTAAAAGGGATGGAGAGCTATCAATTATTGCCTATGATCATTGGAGATACTCATCAAGATGCGTTGCATCCCCAAGAAGTTCATTAGTGTTAGATTGTCACGAACAGCTTAATCAATTTTTGTTGGCAGTTGGCAATAGGATTTTTCTGAATACAAAAGTTCGATATAAAGTATTCAATGGTACCCATGATGCAATCTTAAGACTCAAAGATGACTTCGGTAATAATGTTATAAGCGCAAGAAAATCAATGAATGATCTTTTGGCTAATTCTAGAATTGTTCTTTGTACATATCCACAAACTTCTTTTTCAGAAGCCATGTTCTCAGGCGTTCCAACAGTAATGTTATATATACAGGAGTACTGGGAAGTTGAGGACATTTATGATGAATTGATTGAAAGTCTTAAAAGGGTAAATATTATTCATACTGATGCGGAAAAAGCTGCAAGTCATATTCAAAATATTTATGATGATCCATTAAAGTGGTGGAATTCTGATGATGTCGTTGAAGCCAGGAATACATTTAATGAGATTTGTTTGACCGAATCCTCAGATCCGATTGATGATTGGCACTTATTTTTATCTAATGCTTTATAAATCACATATAATGCACTTTAACCATAAAGGTATAGGGACACTATGACAGAAAAGCAAGGCATGAATCACGAACGTACCCAAGAATATCTGAGAAAATTTGACCGCGAAAAATCATTAAAGTATCTAATAAAAACAAAAAAACCAGTTATTTTTGATATCGGAGCAAATACAGGAACCACAGTAGTTGATTTTAAGAAATGGTGGCCAGAAGCATCGATACATGCTTTTGAACCCCTCCCAGAATGCTGGAATGATTTAGAGAGAGCAACCTCTAAATATAGCGATAGTATAATTATCAATAAATTTGCACTAGGTAACGAGGATCAAAAAAAAGCAGTAATGTTTACGCACAATCCTTCTGATATGAAGGATAGTAGGGGAATCTCAGGTTTTTTAAAAATTAATACTGCATCAGAAGATTCAATATTATTAAAAGAAAAAACAAAAATCGATACGGAAACTGTTAAGCAATATTACGAATCATTGAATCATAAAAAAGAAGTGCAGATGGTTACAGGTGAAACATATATCAATGAATGCAAAAATGATTTAAAAAAAATTGATCTTGTAAAGATTGATGTTCAGGGATTTGAGCCAGAGGTCTTAGATGGATTTGGATCCATGCTTTCAAAAGTTGACGTAGTTATTTCAGAATTAAAATTTTATGATTACTATGAAAGGTCATTGAGTTTTTCTGATTTAGAAAAAATCTTTCATAAAGCTGGATTTAAGTTATACGATATTAGTCATATTTCAAAAAATCCAATGAATGGTAGAACAGATTGGGTTGATGTAATTTATGTTAGAGATAAAAAAAATTATGCTTCCTATGCCAGTGAAAATGAAAGCAACTCTAGTTCTTTTACTGAAAATGAAATTCGGCCTGAAAGATTAATTCAAGAATATAAAGATATTCGAGAAGAGGATGCCAAGGATATTATAGAAAACTCTGTAAGAAATGATGTTCAATGCGTTGGCTGCGGTAGCAGCAATCTTAAGCAAGAATTTACAAAATTTAGTTTTATATATTCCAGTTGTAAAGATTGCGGCACTTTATTCCAGTCCCCAAGGCCATCACCAAATTGTTTTGAAGATTATTATAAAGACTCTAAATCAGCTACTTTTTGGGCATCTAAGTTTCTTCCTGCAGTTGAGAATATTAGAAGAGAAAAAATCTTTAAGCCAAGAGCAAGAAAGATTCTAGATATCGCTGAAGAGCATGGAAAGCACGTAGAAAAGATAGCTGATATAGGCGCTGGGAGTGGATTGATGCTTGATGAGTTTCGTAAAATACATCCGACCTCTAAATTATTAGCAATAGAGCCCTCTGGAATATTAGCTGATGCATGCAGAAAGAAAGATATTCCTGTTGAGGAAGACTTGATTGAGAATATTAAAAATCAGGAAAACTCATGTGATTTAGTGACATGTTTTGAGGTTCTTGAGCATGTATATGATCCTCATCTATTTATTAAAAATATTTCAAATCTTTTAAAACCTGGCGGGATAATGATTGTTACCACCTTATCAGTTGATGGTTTTGATATTCAATTTTTATGGGAAAAATCAGAGCAAATTAGCCCTCCTCATCATATAAATTTTCTTTCGACTAAGGGCTTTAAGCACCTTTTTAAAAGAGCAGGCTTAAATAATATACATGTCATTACTCCAGGAGTGTTAGATGTTGATATTGTTAAAAATGCTATTAATAAAGATCAGGATTTAAAAGAAAAAAATGAATTTTTAAGTAAATTGATAACAAATCCATCTTTTAGTCAGAAATTTCAGAATTTGATCACAGAAAGTGGTCTCAGTTCCCATGCTTGGATTATTGCCGAAAAACCATTTTAGAAATATATGAAAACATTGAATGTAGGTATTGCTGGCTTCGGTGTAGTTGGCAGGCGACGAAAAAAGTGTCTTGATAATAATGCCTCTGCTAATGTGGTAGCTGTTTGCGATAAGGATTTAATGGAAACAAGCAAATCGGGTTCTACAAAATATTTTAAAGATCACAATGATCTTTTAAATGAAAATCTTGATGTTTTAATAGTTTGCTTACCAAATGATATTGCTCCACATGTCACTATAAAGGGTTTAAAGAAAGGGCTTCACGTATTTTGCGAAAAACCACCAGGTAGGACTGTTCAAGATATTCTGGATGTCATAAAAATAGAAAAACTCTCTCCAAAATTAAAACTAAAATATGGTTTTAATCATCGTTATCACCTTTCGATTCAAGATGCAGAAACTATCATTAAATCTAATAAACTTGGAAAGATTATTAATATGAGAGGTGTCTACGGTAAATCTCAATTAATAACATTCAATCAACCGGCCTGGAGAACCAAACGAGAGATTGCAGGAGGAGGTGTTTTACTTGATCAGGGTATTCATATGATCGATCTTATGAGACTGTTTGGAGGAAACTTCACTGAAGTTTTTAGTCATGTTTCAAATAGCCACTGGGGCCATGATGTTGAGGACAATGCTTATGCTTTAATGAAAACCGATGAAGGTGTAGTAGCTATGTTGCATTCATCTGCAACACAATGGAGGCATAGATTTAACTTAGAAATTAACTTACAAAGAGGTAATATTATCCTTGGAGGAATATTATCAGGCTCAAAAAGTTATGGAGAGGAGACCTTGACTGTTGTAACAGCTGATCCAAATAATGATGCAGGAAATCCTATTGAGCAAACTACTAAATATAATAAAGACCCGTCTTGGGAGTCTGAAATTAACTCTTTTATTAACTCAATAATTAACAATACATCCATTAAGAGTGGGACCTCACAGGATGCACTGGAATCAATGAAGCTAGTCAATCAAATTTATTGTAATGATCCAGCTTGGAAAGCAAAATTCAATATTGAAAGTTAATAATATTTTTTAAATATAAATAATTCTTAATTGGAGAAAATAATGAGTAAATTTTTTAATGACTATTATCAAGAATATACTAGGTTAATCTTTTCAAGCGAAGTTATCGCTTTGCTTGAATCTTTTAAAGAAATAGCTCAAGAGGTCAAAGGGAAAGGTAAGATTATTTTTGCTGGGAATGGAGCTAGCGCATCAATTGCTTCTCATGGAGCTGTTGATTTCACAAAACAAGCAGATATAAGAGGGATTACTTTTAACGAGGCTAATTTAATTACATGTTTATCTAATGATTTTGGATATGAAAATTGGATGGCAGAAGGAATAAATTTCTATTCCGACAAATCAGATGTTGTTGTCTTGATAAGCGTAAGTGGCGAGTCTCCGAGTGTTATCAATGCTGCATTAAAAGCTAAGGAACTAGGGCTGAAAGTTATAACTTTTTCTGGGAGGCACTCATCAAATAGCTTGAAGCAGCTTGGAGATATAAATTTTTGGGTCGACAGTCACGCATACAACATTGTTGAATGCATTCATATGATATGGTTGACTTCAGTAATCGATGCTGTAATAGGTAAGGCTGAATACGAAGTTTCTTAATTTTAAAATCTCTTACTATATGACAAAAATAAAAAAAATTTTAAAAAAATTTCTTAAAGTCACAATTAATTTTATAATTAATCATATCAAAGCATCAAAAATTAAAAATTTTATTATTGATGAAATCTTTGCATCTATCTCAAATCAAGCAGCATCTACCTCTTATTTAGGCACTGAGATAACCTTATCGATACCTAACAGTTTAACAAAGTGGAGATTAGAGACTTTTTCTACGAAAGAACCAGAAACTTTAGCCTGGATAGACAAGATGCCAGAAAATTCGGTGTTTTGGGATGTAGGAGCAAATGTGGGTCTCTACTCTTTGTACGCTGCTAAAAAACGAAATGCAAGAGTATATTCATTTGAGCCGTCAGTATTTAACTTAGAACTGCTTGCTAGAAATATACATCTCAATGATCTGGTAGATAATATTTGCATTATTCCACTTGCACTTAATGATGAAATTGGAACAAACACAATGATATTTTCAAATATTGATCAGGGAGGGGCGCTCTCTAGCTTTGGTGTCAATTATGGTTTTGATGGCGAGAAACTTCATTCTGTTTTCAAATATAAAACTTTTGGAATTGATGCTGATTCATTAATTGATAAACTTAAATTGCCACCTCCTAACTTTTTAAAAATTGATGTCGATGGAATTGAGCATTTAATATTATCTGGTGCTAGCGAAGCGCTTTTGCATACTAACGAAATATTAATTGAAGTGACTGAT
>MDTB01076060.1_pt1 | contig 26708 bp, 21 predicted proteins | sample 811161 | NCBI WGS metagenome assembly MDTB01 (sample SAMN05326650, study PRJNA326480) | marine metagenome | isolation source: seawater | place: Mediterranean Sea | collected 2009 | reverse complement strand
TGAGTCTGTTAAAGTGACTGATAATGGAGGAAATGAGACAAGGTATTCGTCTACTGAGTTGAAAAATATGGGAATTAATACAAGTGTAGAATTTGTAAAAACGGCTGAAGCTGTTGATATAACATCAAATGACTCTGAGATAATTGTAGAAACGTTAACTACAAAGGATGGCACTATTTATAGTTCCATTGATCAAGCTATTGATGTTGCAGTAGCGGCTGTAGATATTACTGCAGATAATGCTTCAATTAAAACACAAGTATTAACGGCAAAAGATGGAAGCATCTATTCTTCGGTTGACTCTGCTTTCGAAGCTGGGAAAAATTCTGTTGACATTACATCTGATAATGAGTCGGTTATTGCTCTAGCATTGACCGATGCAGCAGGAACTGTTTATTCAGATATAAATGAAGCGATTAAAACAGCGAAGTTGTTAGCGCTTACAACATCTGATGGAATAGTTTATGAAACAATTGACTCTGCAATAAGGGCTATCCAAGACGCACAAAATACAACTTTAATGTACACCAAACCAGTTGGCTCTTTAAATAATCAGACTGTTTCACTAGGCACTAGCATAAAATTGACTGATTTTGTAAGCAGCGTTGACGCTGATGGGAAACCAGTTGTCTGGTTTAATCTTTGGGACTCTTCTGGAGAAAATAATTTTGCATTAAATGGAGAGAGAATCGATTCTTCCTCGGGTAGGTGGGTTGAAGCGACTAACTTGAATTCTCTAACTCTTTATTCTGATGGAGTTGAATCTGTACAATCTCTTTTTATACAATCATATAATGGAACTTCAACCTCTTCTTGGGATGAATTTCTTTTGGTATCTAAGAACGATTCAGTTGATACAGTTGGTTCGATTGAAGATCAATACTTGAAAGTTGGCTCGGAATTGAAGCTGTCAAATATAGTGAGTAGCATAGACGCTAATGGAAAAAAAATATCCTGGTATAATATTTGGGATGATACTGATCCAGCTAACTTTTCTATCGATTCTACCCTTATCGATGCTTCAAACGGGTATATGTTTGAAGCCAATAAAATTGATAATGTAGGTCTTATTTGTCATACGCCCTTTTCAAACCAACAAATCTTTATACAAGCCTATGATGGTAACTTGTGGTCTGAGTGGGATACTTTTACTATTTCTACAGATGGTCTAAGTTGATTGAGATCTCAATCAACTTTTATCACAATATTTAGTTTACAAAAAGTCTATAAAAACTGATTGGAAACATTTCCTTTTTTGAGATTTGATAGAGTAATTCAAAGTAATAAAAATTTGGTTTACTGTCTAAGGCTCAATTATTAACTGAAAAAACTTTCATTCAAGTATTTCTGACAAACTTTAAAAAATATTTGATTAACTCAAAATAATTTTTTATTTATTATTTAGATCAAAGTTTATCTAACCTTCAAATGTATACTTTTCAATAATGGGGCGAAAATGGAACGAAGACTTAGTACTATCGTGGCTATGGATGTTGTTGGTTTTAGCAAAATGATGTCAAAAAATGAAGAAGAGACATTGCGAATATTAACTGAACGTCGACTGGTCATAGATGAAATTATTTTGGAGCATCAGGGAAGAATATTCAACACCGCAGGGGATAGCGTAATTGCAGAATTTTCGAGTCCGATAAAAGCTGCCGAATGTGCTGTTCAAGTTCAAACGAAAAATCGAACATTAAATGAATACAAAGAAGACGAAACAGAAATGAAATTTCGCGTCGGCATTAATATGGGAGATGTCATGGTGACTGAAAATAATTTGTTTGGAGATACTATTAATGTTGCTGCTAGGTTGGAGTCGTCTGCCTTTCCAGATGGGATATGTATTTCAAGGAACGTGTATGATATGATTAATCTCAAGATTAAGGTATCATATGAGGATGCGGGGAATCTTGAATTAAAAAATATTGAAAGGCCGATACCTGCGTTTCATATTATTCCTTGCAAAGGTGCGACGCGGGGCATCCTCCACTCAGAAGATAAACCCTCAATAAAAGTAGAAAAAGTTGAAGCAGGTTCTTTGGCGGTAATGTTATTTAAAAACCTCAGCAACGACGAAGAACAAGACTATTTTTGTGAGGGTTTTTCTGAAGATTTAATTTCGGCACTTTCTCGGCATAAGACACTGACAGTTGTAGCAAGTAATGCAAGTTTTTCTTATCGCGATAAAAAAAAGTTGCCAAAAGAAATTAGTTCAGAGCTTGGCGTGCGTTATCTTTTAGATGGTAAAGTTCGAAAACTAGGTTCCAAAATGCGAATTACCGCGTCACTCATTTCAACAGAGAAGGAAGTGACTTTGTGGTCGAGTAATTTTGACTCGAGTTTAGAAGAAATTTTTGATTTACAAGATGAAATTGTTGAAACAATAGTAACCACTATAGTTGGGAATGTAGAAAAAGATCAAATTAGCAAGTTATCAAACGCTAGACCAGAAAACATGCAAGCATATGATTTAGTACTCCAAGGCTTACAATATCATAGAAGAAGCTCTGTTTCAGCCGATAATAACAAAAAGGCTCTTGAACTTTTCACCAAAGCGACAGAAGTTGATCCGACTTATGCTAGGGCGCATGCGTGGAAATGTTGCTCTTTAGGCAATAATTCGGAGTGGTTTCCTGATGAAATGCCGGATAACTGGATGGAAGATGCCTTTGGTTCCGTTGGTAAAGCATTAGAGCTTGATCCTGATGATCCAGAAGCTCATCGAATTATGGGTGCGGTAAAGTTACTTTTTGAAGGTGATATTGATAAGGCTTTATTTCATCATCAGAAAGCGATAGAAATTTGCCCCAGCGATACCTTTCATATAGCACGCTACTCAATCCTATTGGTTTATATGGGTGAACCTGAAAAAGGTCTTGATGAAATTAAAAAAGCGATGAGAATAGATCCTTTTTGTTCTGATTTGATGTTTGAGGCGGCGGGTTTATGTCAGTTTTGGTTGAAAAATTTTAGCGAGTCGGTGACGAATTTTAAAAAGATGAAAATTGATACTAGAGATAGCTTGTTTTATTTATCTGCAACGTTTTTTAAACTTGGCGAGTCCCAAAAAGCTCTGGATACTTTAAGGCAGGCTTTTAATTTAAGTAAATTGAGCATAGACAAGTTTGTGAAGTCTCAACCTTACAGGTCAGACTCTCAACTTGTAGAGTTAGGGAATATCTTGTCCTCTATAGAATAGATAAATTAAGTCTAACGCATTCCTTTACTTGTTTAAAATAATGTGCATTTTATTCAAAACAGATTTACTCGATTGAAAGAGACATTATCTTTATGAAAAACGCATATTATGCTCAGTCTGGTGGAGTTACTTCCGTTATTAATTGTTCAGCATATGGTTTAGTGACAAAATTGCAAAAATTAAGTCCTGAAACTAATGTTTTTGCGTCCAATAATGGTATAAATGGCTTGCTTGAGGATAGATTATACGATCTCAGCAAGACTGTTAAACCTCTTTCCCTCTTGGCTGAAAGTCCTGGGGCAATGTTTGGCTCATGCAGAACAAAATTGCCTGATCTTAATAATATTAAATTTTATGAAAATATATTTAAAAAACTTTCAGAGAAATCAATTAGATATTTTTTTTACAATGGAGGAAATGATTCTGCTGATACTTGTTTAAAAATTTCTCAGGCTAGTAAAATTTTAGGATACGAGTTAAACGCAATATCTATTCCAAAGACTATCGATAATGATTTGATGGTAACAGACAATTGTCCGGGGTTTGGCTCAGTTGCAAAATATGTCGCTACGTCAGCGAAAGAGGCATCTCTTGATGTAAAATCGATGTGTAAGACTTCGACGAAGGTTTTTATCTTAGAAGTTATGGGAAGAAATGCAGGTTGGATTGCGGCGTCAGCCGAGCTTGCAAATTCGGGTACGGATATCTACGTGCATAAGATTTTGGTACCCGAGGTTGTGTTTGATGCGGAAAGATTTATATCTGGGGTTTCAAATGATGTTGATGAATTCGGTTTCTGTGTTGTAGTGGCGTCTGAGGGTCTTAAAGATAAATCTAACAATTTTTTTTCTAACGTTGGAGAGAGCGATACTTTTGGACACGTACAGTTAGGAGGCGTTGCTCCCAAGTTGGCTAACTTAATCCAGACCCATTTAGGTTTCAAACATCATTGGTCGGTTTCAGATTATTTGCAGAGGAGTGCAAGACACCTTGCTTCAAAAGTCGATGTGGAACAAGCAATTGCGGTAGGTGAGTATGCCGCTGAATTAGCAGTCTCAGGCAAGACTGAATTAATGCCAATTATAAAACGTTTATCCAACAGTCCTTACGCTTGGGAAATCAGTCAAGGCGAGTTATCTGCTATCGCCAATAAAGAAAAAATTCTCCCCTCAGATTTTATTAGAGATGACGGTTTTAGAATGTCGAAAAAAGGTGTAGAATATCTTAGTCCTTTAATTCAAGGCGAGATTTTTCCAAAATTTAAAAATGGAGTTCCAGAATACGAACAACTAGATCTTCATATGTGAAGGAAGTCTTTTATACTATGGTGATTTAGAAAGGCTGCATCAGGCTTTAGGAATATTTCAAGTTTTCAACAACCCTATATTGCAGTTTTATTAACTTCGTTTGATCAAGGAATCAGCTTTATTTCGCTAACTAATCAGGTTGTTTCAGATTTTACTGGACCAATTATGTATTAAGACGGTTTTTTAAAATCGAGTAATATGACTCGCTATGAAAAAAAAAATTAAATTGGCTAATTGGTTTATTTTTTGAATGTTGATACAGAAATTTAATATCAGTCTATTTGCCGTATATATATTTAAATACCACCAGACCCTCGCTGGGCTGACTAAATCACTCTAATTAGAATTTCGTCGCTAGTTACTTTGGACACGAGATCAGACTGTTTTTGTTAATTTTTTTAGCTTGCGTAACTTTTCACGAGTTCGCTTAGGTTTATTTTTGCTTTTAAATGACGAGATAGTAGGAACAATCCTGCAATTTTTCTCTGAATTAGCAAGATTTCTAATGTTGGAAGAGTAATAACTTTTTCATATTTGGAGAGTTTATGCGCAAGGTGTCCAACTTTTTCAATAAAGTCGATATTTTCGAAATCATAAACAGTTTTTGTTCGGATCGGGTTAGTTATAAATTCAAAAGTTGAGAGAATAAGCTCAGATAATTCTGTGGGAATCTTAGGATCAAGAATACCTAGACTAATCATATCAGATTTAATTTTTTCCTTATTTCCTATTAAAGTTGAGTTAAGTAAACTTTGAAAACCTAACGCTGTCGTTAATGATATTTTTTGCGAGGCTCCAAAATCGAGCAAAATAATTTTTTTTATATCAGGGGAAACTAAAAAATTCGCATAATTTGGATCAGTTTGCATCGTCCTCAGTTCGAATAATTCTTTAAAAAACAAATCGAATAAGTTGTATGCGAGTTTATCTCTTTCATTCTGACTTACTGTCTTACTTTTTTCAATAGTTGAACCTACTTTATATTCCATTGCTAGTGTGTTTTCAGTTGTAAGTTCTTTATCAACTAAGGGGACTTCAAATCTATCATCTGTGCATAAATTTTTTGAGAAAAAAGTCATGCTTTCGGCTTCGCTTAAATAATCCGACTCTTGGAGTAATTGCTTTTTTGCATCATTTAGTAAGCTTTTCAAATCGATTGACTCTGGAATTAGTTTGCTTGCCGAAAGCAATATGGAAAGATTTTTTATATCGCTATCAATACTGTCTCTGATACCAGGATATTGAATCTTAATTGCTATTTCGCATCCATTTCTTTTTGTTGCTTTGTGTACTTGCCCAATAGATGCGCAAGCTATAGGGTTCACATCAAATGATTTAAATTTATTAAGGAAAGCTTTTCCATAACTTTGAGAAAGAACTTCCTTAAGTTGTGGAGTTGGCATTTTATGAACGTCGTTTCTTAGCGTCGCCAACTGTTCAGTTACAGTTTCTGGTAAAAACTCATTTGTCTCTAATGACAAAAGCTGACCAACTTTTAAGGCAGCCCCCCTCATTTTGGATAATTGAAGTACTATTCGCGAAATATTTTCGGGCCTCAAGAGTAGCTCTCGGAAAACCGGTTTCTTTCCCAATAAAAGTTCATTTGCTCCATAAACAAAAATGTTACTAGCAATTCCCGCAGTCGTTTTGCTCATACCGAATACTCGGCTAAGCCTCGTACTGGGAATGGAGGTACTTTTGAGGTCTTTTCTCACTGATTATCCTAATTTTTTTCAAAGTTCGATTAATTTTTCTGTAATATATTTTTAAGACAATTTTTTACAATAGAAGTTTTATGTAATCAATTTTTCGTTTATTATCTCCTTCGGTTGATGGCTATTGAATAAAAATAATATTTTTGATTTTCCTGATCAGGTAATTGTCTGCGTGTATAGGTTTGTTCGGATTTATTTTAGGAATTAAACTTGTATCTCTATCTCAACCTTTGTAAAGATTATAATGAATATACTTTTTTTGATCGGTCGCAAATGGATTTTACTTACACTGAGGAGCAACTTTATATTCGTGAGAATGTAGAAAAGTTTTGCCGTGAAGAACTTATCGACGTGGCAAGACATGTCGAAACTGATGACACTCCAGTCTCTGATAATTGGTGCAAAAAGTTTGCTGAGTTGGGATTTCTTGGTGCGAACATACCTAAGAAATATGGTGGTTTAGGTCTTGGTCATTTTGAAGCAATTCTAATTCTAGAAGAATTTGCTAAAATTTCAAGTGCTATTGCTTTTCCAGTTTTTGAGTCCAGTTTTGGTCCAGCTTTGGCAATAAATGAGTTGGCTCCGATAGAAATGCGTGAAAGGGTCTTGCCAGATATTTGTTCTGGAAATTTGATTGTCGCAATCTCAATGTCTGAACCTGAAGCGGGCTCAGCGCTTACAGATCTTAAAGCTAGTTTAACCAAAAAGAAGAGCGATTTGTTTTTAAACGGAACGAAAAGGTGGTGTTCAGGTGCCTCTCATGCTGGAGCATACCTAATTTACTGTCGCTTTTCTGGAATTCCCGGGGCAGGAGGCGTGGGAGCAGTTTTAGTTTATAAGGATCAAGAAGGTGTTACTTTCGGTCACCGTGAGAGGCATATGGGTTTTAGAGGTGTTCCCAGCGCTGATATATTCTTGGATAATGTTAAGATAGACCCGAAGAATATAGTTATTGGTGCCGGAGGATTTAAAAAGCTTATGGAAGCTTTTGATTTAGAACGTTGTGGAAATACCACAATGAGTTTAGCACTAGCTCAGTCTTCACTTGATTATGCTGTTAACTACATTCAGGAACGCTCTCAATTTGGAAAGGAAATAGTAAATTTTCAAGCAGTTCAGTTAAAAATTGCAGAGATGAAAATGAAAGTCGATGCTTCAAGGCTTTTACTGTATCGAGCCGTGTCTAATGCAAAATTAGATTTCCCATCAATTGGCGACAGTTCAATTGCGAAGTGCTATGCAAATGAAATAGCGAGAGAAGTAACTAGTTCAGCACTTCAGTTATTAGGGGGATATGGCTATTCAAAGTCTTTTCCGCTTGAACAAAAAATGCGAGATGCCTGGGGTTGGGGTATTGCTGGAGGAACAATTGATATGCAGAAAATTAATATCGCCTCAGCTGTAGTGGGACGCCGATTTAACCAAAGGATATGAAAAAATAGGCAGCGTTAAGTTTCTAATTAATAGTTAAAATATAGTTTCCGTAGTTTTTCAAAATTTTTATATCGTTAGTCAAATTTTTTAACTAGATTTTACATTAGTGTTTTACAGAAGCATGCTTATTTTCAAGTTTTTTTATTAAAGTTTTGTTGACGTTATAGTGCACTCCTTGTAGATGGAGAAGATAAATTCAAATCAAGGCCAAGAAAGATTCGAGAGAAGTTTGCTAGAAATTTGCAGTCAATTTTAAAGACAGAATGCCATAAAAAATTAATCACTAGATCTTTTCATATTTTAAACTATATAAAAGAAAAAAAGTTATTTTATTTTGCTAAGGAGCTTTCAATTGGATAGTCTACTCCTAGAATATCTGCCAATAATAATTTTTTTAGGTCTGGCGAGTCTCCTCGGTGCTTTATTACTGGTGTCTTCATTTGTTATTGCTCATAGGAACCCAGATAGTGAGAAGACCTCGGCATATGAATGTGGTTTTAATGCATTTGATGATGCACGAATGAAATTTGATGTGCGGTTTTATTTAGTGGCAATACTTTTTATTATTTTTGATTTAGAAGTGGCCTTTTTGTTCCCTTGGGCTGCAAGTTTCCAACACGTCGGTACCCTTGGATTCTGGTCAATGATTGTTTTCTTAATAATTTTGACGGTGGGTTTTGTCTACGAGTGGAAAAAAGGTGCATTAGAATGGCAATGAGTTCGACTAACAAGTTTGACAGCTTAAACACGCTTGATAAAAAAAATGGCCTCTTTGTTTCTTCAGAAATTAAAGACAAAGGTTTTTTAGTTACTTCCTCTGAAGATATTATTAATTGGGCTAGAACTGGTAGCTTGCATTGGATGACATTTGGCCTAGCGTGTTGTGCTGTAGAAATGATGCATACCTCCATGCCTAGATATGACTTGGAACGCTTCGGGACTGCGCCGCGTGCTAGTCCGAGACAGTCGGATTTAATGATAGTTGCGGGTACACTGACAAATAAAATGGCTCCTGCGCTTAGAAAGGTATACGATCAGATGCCGGAACCCAGATATGTAATTTCAATGGGTTCTTGTGCTAATGGCGGTGGCTATTATCATTATTCGTACTCTGTAGTTCGGGGCTGCGATCGAATTGTACCTGTTGATATCTATGTTCCGGGTTGTCCTCCAACTGCCGAAGCGTTACTATACGGTATCTTGCAATTACAGCGAAAAATTCGTCGTACTGGAACTATCAAACGTTAGGCTACAAATGTCAGAAAATGTAAAGAACCTGCTTGCTGCAATTGTAACGAATATCGGTGACTCACTTATTGAAAAAAAATGTGTTAATGGAGAGCTAACTATCCGTTTGGAACACAGGTCGTTAATAAATGTAGTTGAATTTTTAACCTCAAATGCACAATGTCAATTTTCCTCTCTCATTGATATTACTGCCGTAGATTATCCTGAGAAAACAAAAAGATTCGATATTGTGTATCATTTTTTATCTATGACCCAAAACCACAGAATAAGAGTAAAATTAGCAGTATCAGATACTGAGATTGTTCCGTCCATTTGCGCCATACATCGGGCCGCAAATTGGTATGAGCGCGAAGTTTTTGATATGTATGGAATATCATTCTCTGGACACCCTGATTTGCGTAGAATTTTGACTGATTATGGTTTCCAAGGTTACCCTTTAAGAAAAGATTTCCCAACTACAGGATATACTGAAGTAAGGTATGACGATGAGAAAAAAAAAGTTGTCTATGAACCAGTCGCACTTACACAAGAGTATCGTCAATTTGACTTTCTTAGTCCCTGGGAGGGTGCAGCACAAATGGAGCTTGATGTAAAGGCTGAAGTTGAGGAAGATATTAAGAAATGAGTAGTGTAGAGGTATCCGCTGAAAATAAAAAGGACAATAAAAATCCAAGGAACTTTAACATTAATTTTGGCCCTCAGCACCCTGCTGCCCATGGTGTATTGCGTATGGTTTTGGAACTTGATGGTGAGATAGTTGAACGGTGTGATCCGCATATTGGACTTCTTCACCGTGGCACAGAAAAGCTCATAGAGAGTAGAACATACCTGCAAAATCTTCCGTATTTTGACAGGTTAGATTATGTAGCCCCCATGAATCAAGAACACGCCTGGTGTCTTGCTATAGAGAGGCTATTAAATGTTGATGTGCCATATAGAGGCTCCTTGATACGAGTTTTATTTTGTGAGATTGGTAGAGTTTTGAGCCATTTGTTGAACATAACGACTCAGGCAATGGACGTAGGAGCCTTAACTCCTCCTTTGTGGGGATTTGAAGAGCGTGAAAAATTGATGGTGTTTTATGAGCGAGCAAGCGGTGCGAGGCTGCATGCTGCTTATTTTAGGCCTGGTGGTGTCCATCAAGACTTATCGCAAGGTCTGTTAGAAGATATTGACGCTTGGGCACTTCAATTCCCAAAAATTCTTGATGATATTGAGGGTTTATTAACTAGCAATAGGATTTTTAAACAGCGTAATGTCGATATTGGGGTAGTTACTGAGGAGCAGGTACTTTCTTGGGGTTTTTCTGGTGTAATGGCTCGAGGATCTGGTATGGCGTGGGATCTAAGAAGGTCTCAACCATATGAGTGCTATAACGATTTTGAATTTAATATCCCGGTAGGAAAAAATGGCGATTGTTATGACAGGTATTTGTGCCGTTTATTAGAGTTGAGGGAAAGTACAAAAATTATTCGTCAGGCGTTGCGAAAGCTCTCAGAATGTTCTGGTGATGCGGTAATAGCGCGCGGCAAACTTTCTCCACCAAAAAGAAAAGATATGAAGTCTTCGATGGAAGCACTTATTCACCATTTTAAGCTTTACACAGAAGGCTTTCATGTACCAGTTGGTGAAATATATGCGGCTGTTGAAGCGCCAAAAGGTGAATTTGGTGTTTATTTGGTAGCTGATGGAACCAACAAGCCCTATCGAGTAAAAATTAGAGCTCCTGGATTCCCTCACCTTGCTGCCATCGAAGATCTTTGTAAGGGGCATCAACTAGCAGACGTTTCAGCAATTTTGGGTTCTTTGGATGTCGTATTTGGGGAGATTGACAGATAATGCTACGTCGACTGTGTCTTGAACAACCTGAATCTTTTGAGTTTACTACTGCAAATTCTAGGTGGGCTGATGAAATTGTAAGAAAATATCCACATGGGCGTCAAGCAAGTGCGGTTATACCATTACTTTGGAGAGCGCAAGAGCAGGAAGGTTGGGTATCTAAACCAGCAATAAATTATATTGCTGCCTTTTTGGATATGGCACCTATCCGTGTTTTTGAGGTAGCAAGTTTTTATTTTATGTTTCATCTGTCTCCAGTTGGCTCTATTGCACACGTGCAGGTATGTGGAACTACGCCATGTATGTTGCGAGGATCCGAAAATTTAATATCAGTGTGTAAGAACTCGATTGCAGGAAATGCGCACCAGATTTCAGAGGATGGAAAACTTAGTTGGGAGGAGGTCGAATGCCTTGGAGCATGTTCTAATGCCCCAGTGGTACAAATTGGTAAGGATTATTATGAGGACTTAAATACGGAGAGTTTTGAAGAATTGCTTATGCAATTTAGAAATGGCGACATTCCAGAACCAGGTTCTCAAATTAAGCGATTTTCATCAGAACCGTTTAATGAGAGAACTAGTCTTGATAGTGAAATAGTGGAGGAAAAAAATGCTTCAGTGGAGAAAGCTTTAAAGTTTAAAGATACGATAGGTAGGGTTACAGGTGACTAAATTAACTTATTTGAAAGAGTTTTATAATGTTAGAGGATAAAGATCGAATTTTTACTAATTTGTATGGCATGAGCGAACGTAGTTTAGCTGGTGCATTGAGTAGAGGTCATTGGGATAAAACTGCAGAATTTATTAAAAATGGGAAAGATTGGATTATAGAAGAGGTGAAAGCCTCAGGTTTGAGAGGTCGAGGTGGAGCGGGATTTCCCACGGGTTTGAAATGGTCTTTTATGCCTAAAGAAAGTGATGGGCGTCCTACTTATTTAGTAGTAAATGCTGACGAATCTGAGCCCGGTACTTGCAAAGATCGAGAAATTTTGCGACATGAACCTCACTCGTTAATCGAAGGCTGCATATTAGCAGGTTTCTCGATGAATGCAAATGTGGCATATATATATATCAGGGGTGAGTATATTCGTGAACGAGAAGCTTTGGAAGTCGCAGTTGCTGAGGCATACGATAAGGGTTTTCTTGGTAAGAACGCCTGTCAATCCGGATGGTCTTTTGACGTTTATGTGCATCATGGAGCAGGTGCTTATATATGTGGAGAGGAGACTGCTCTACTTGAAAGCTTAGAGGGTAAAAAAGGAATGCCTCGAATGAAGCCTCCATTTCCTGCTGGAGCAGGTCTCTATGGTTGTCCCACAACAGTAAATAACGTTGAGTCTCTTGCAGTTGTTCCTACTATCTTGAGAAGAGGCAGTTCGTGGTTTTCTAGTTTCGGCCGTGCAAATAACTCTGGTACAAAAATTTTCGCAATTTCTGGGCACGTTCAGCAACCGTGTGTAGTTGAAGAGGAAATGTCGATTCCCTTGAAAGAGCTTATTGAAAAACATTGTGGTGGCGTAAGGGGAGGGTGGAATAATTTGAAAGCTATTATTCCAGGAGGTGCTTCTGTGCCACTTTTACCCGCTAGCCTGTGCGATGATGCCTTAATGGATTTTGATTGGTTAAAAGAGAAAAAATCTGGCTTAGGAACTGCAGCGGTTATAGTCATGGATAACTCTACTGACATTGTAAAGGCTATTTGGAGGTTATCAAAATTTTATAAGCATGAAAGTTGTGGTCAGTGCACTCCATGTAGGGAGGGAACTGGCTGGATGATGCGAGTTATGGAGAGATTGGTTTTAGGAAAGGCAGAGCCTTCCGAGATAGACATGCTTCTAGATGTAACTCGGCAAGTTGAGGGGCATACAATTTGTGCGTTGGGTGACGCTGCTGCCTGGCCTATTCAAGGTCTGATAAGGCATTTTAGGGATGAACTTGAGGAAAGGATAAAATCTTCAAAGGTATCAAGATTGTCTACATTGGCGGCCGAATAAAGGATCAAAAAGTGCGTGAAGTTATCATAGACGGAAAAAAAATTAAGGTCGATCCCGCTTTAACGATATTACAAGCGTGTGAGAAGGTAAATATCGAAATACCAAGATTTTGCTATCATGAAAGGTTGTCAATAGCCGGTAATTGTAGAATGTGTTTAGTAGAGGTTGTTGGAGGACCTCCAAAGCCTACTGCTTCATGTGCGATGCAGATAAAAGATTTACGACCTGGCCCCAATGGTGAACCTCCAAGTATAAAAACTAGTTCTCCGATGGTAATTAAAGCCAGAGAAGGAGTGATGGAGTTTTTGCTTATAAACCATCCTCTTGATTGTCCGATATGTGACCAAGGTGGGGAGTGCGATTTGCAAGATCAAGCCGTTTCCTACGGAATTGATTTTTCTAGATATCGAGAACCTAAAAGGGCATCAGAAAATTTGAACCTTGGCCCTCTGGTTGAAACTCACATGACACGATGTATCTCATGCACTAGGTGCGTCAGGTTTACAACGGAAGTTGCAGGAATAACACAGATGGGTCAGACTGGACGTGGTGAAGACAGCGAGATTACGAGTTACTTAAATCAAACTTTATCTAGTGAGCTTCAGGGCAACATAATTGATCTATGCCCGGTAGGCGCCCTTACGTCAAAGCCGTACGCTTTTTCCGCAAGGTCCTGGGAGTTAAAAAAAACAGACAGTATTGATGTGATGGATGCATTGGGATCCAATATTCGAGTTGATTGTAAGGGAAGAGAAGTTAAACGGATTTTGCCAAGAAATCATGATGGTGTTAACGAGGAATGGATTTCAGATAAAACGCGATTTGTATGGGATGGTTTAAGACGTCAGAGGCTTGATAGGCCTTATATACGTCGTGCTGGTAAACTTATTGAGAGCACTTGGGAAGATGCTTTTCAACTTTGTGCAAAAAAAATTCAAGGTTCAAATTTTGTTTCTTTAGTTGGTGATCTTGTGAGTTGCGAAACAATTTTTGCGCTTAAGACCTTGTCATTAAGCCTAGGAGGATCGTTTGAGTGCCGGGTTGACAACGTAGCCTTGCATGCGCAACACAGATCTGGTTATTTGGGTAATGCAGCAGTTGAAGATATTGATGAATGTGACGAAATATATTTAATCGGCACAAATCCGCGCTTAGAGTGTCCGGTTTTAAATGCTCGAATAAGAAAGGCTTGGCTCAACGGAGCAATTGTAAAGTTGATCGGGACTGAGGTAGATCTGACTTACGACTATGAATTTTTAGGATCTGGTAGGTTCGAACTAAATAAGCTTTTGGAGAAAAAAAAGAGTAAAAAGGTTGGTCAATTTGATAGGGTAGTAATTTTGGGTCAGGGTGCTATTGCTGATGATGATGGTTTAGACGTTCTAAAAACGGTAAAGGCTTTCTGTCAGAAAAATAATTCAAAACTCTTAATTTTGCATGTCGCTGCTTCTCGTGTTGGAGCTATGGAGCTTAAGTTTGTGGCAGATACTAATTTTAAGGATTTAGTAAGTTCTGCAGATGTAATATATAATCTTGGAATGGATGAGGTCGATTTGCCAAAAAATTCCTTTATTATTTATCAAGGAAGCCATGGCGACAGAGGGGCTCATAGTGCAGATATAATCTTGCCAGGTGCTGCATATACAGAGGAATCAGGTATTTTTCTTAATACAGAAGGCAGACCTCAGATGGCTAACAAGGCCAATTTCCCGCCGGGTCAAGCAAAAGAAAATTGGGCTATTATCAGAGCTATCTCTGACTATTTGAAAGTTACCCTACCTTATAATAATCTCTTTGAGTTAAGAAAGAATATGTTTAATGAGTTTCCGACCTTATCGAGACTAGATTCTATTGAAGAGCATGAGCTGTTGGACTGCGTGGAAACTAGGTTAAACAGCACAAAAGCCTTCGAAAATATATATAGTAATTTTTTTAAGACTAATCCAATTGCTAGGGCAAGTTTAGTTATGAATGAGCTAGATAAATTGTCAAAAGAAGATGCAGAAGAAGTCGCGGCGGAATAAGTAAGGATTATTGATGGACTTTCTTGAAACAAGTTTTGGTTATTTTTTGCTAATTTTGGGACAATGTTTGTTGGTTACGGTTGGCGTTTTAATTAGTTTAGCATTCCTTATGTACGCAGATAGAAAAGTGTGGGCAGCAGTGCAGCTGCGTAAAGGCCCTAATGTAGTTGGAGTCTTTGGTCTTTTTCAATCGTTTGCTGACTTCTTGAAATATATTGTTAAAGAGATAGTTATCCCTGCGGGGGCAGATAAAGTTATCTTTTTTTTGGCGCCTTTGATTACCTTTGTGCTTGCACTCGTTGCCTGGTCTGTGATTCCTTTCAACGAGGGATGGGTAGTTTCAAACATAAATGTCGGAATTCTTTTTATTTTTGCAGTTTCGAGTTTAGAAGTTTATGGGGTAATTATGGGAGGATGGGCTTCCAATTCAAAGTATCCGTTTCTAGGTAGCTTAAGATCTGCTGCTCAAATGATTTCTTATGAAGTTTCTATCGGCTTGATAATTATTGGTGTTTTGCTCTCAACTGGCTCGCTAAATTTGACAAAGATTGTACTTGCTCAGGATGGAAATTTTGGCCTACTTAGTTGGTATTGGTTACCACATTTTCCTATGGTGATATTATTTTTTATTTCCGCACTTGCTGAAACTAATAGGCCTCCATTTGATTTACCTGAGGCTGAAGCAGAGCTTGTCGCAGGGTTTCAGGTTGAATATTCTTCTACTCCATTTCTACTTTTCATGATTGGAGAGTTAATGGCGGTTGTCTTAATGTGTTCGCTCATTACAATTCTATTTTTTGGAGGATGGTTGTCACCAATACCCGGCATACCTGACGGATTTTTTTGGATGTTTTCAAAAATTTTATTTTTCTTTTTTCTTTTTGCCATGGTTAAGGCTATTGTTCCAAGGTTTAGATACGATCAACTTATGCGGTTAGGGTGGAAGGTTTTTCTTCCGATGTCATTGGCTTGGGTTGTCATAGTGGCTGCTTTAGCACAGTTGAATGTTCCAGGGTATGCTAGATGGATAGTGGGGTGAAATAAAATGAAATTCAGTTTATGGAAAAAGCGACTTTATTATATTCTTTTTTTAGATTTTGTAAAAGGCTTTCAGCTTGGCTTAAGCTATTTCTTTCGAAGAAAAGTTACTTTAAATTATCCGCATGAGAAAGGACCATTGTCCTCAAGATTTAGGGGAGAGCATGCTCTGAGGCGTTACCCCAACGGTGAAGAAAGGTGTATTGCCTGCAAATTATGTGAAGCAATCTGTCCGGCTCAAGCAATTTCGATTGATGCTGAGCCAAGAGATGACGGGTCTCGTCGAACAACAAGATATGATATTGATATGACGAAGTGTATTTATTGTGGTTTTTGTCAAGAATCTTGTCCAGTTGACGCAATAGTTGAAGGTCCAAATTTTGAGTTTGCAGCCGAGACAAGAGAAGAGTTATTCTATAATAAGCAGAAGTTATTAGATAACGGCGATAGGTGGGAAGCAGAAATATCTAAGAACCTAGAAATTGATACGCCATTTCGATAAGGAAAAACTTAATATGGGCCCATCTGAATATATATTTTATGTCTTCGCAATCGTCACAGTTGTGTCCGCTATTTTAGTGATAATATCAAAAAATCCAGTACATTCAGTTCTGTGGCTGATTTTGGCCTTTATTTCTGTGGTAGGTTTGTTTGTTTTATTAGGAGCTGAATTTTTGGCTATGCTTTTGATGATTGTCTATGTTGGTGCTGTTGCAGTATTATTTTTGTTTGTAGTAATGATGCTTGACGTAGATTTTGCGGAACTTAAAATTGGGTTGTCGCGCTATCTACCGATAGGTCTGTTAGTAGCAGTATTAATCATATTAGAATTATTTTTTATGATTAGTGAATGGCAGTTTGCCGATAGTATTGCAGAGAATATTGCTTCCGAAAACATTGAGGGTGTGGAGAATACGGTTGCACTTGGAAAGTTAATCTACACTGATTACATTTTTTTGTTTCAAGTATCTGGACTCATATTGTTTGTAGCAATGATTGGATCTATTGTTCTTACCTTGCGACCTAGAAAAGATATTAAGAAGCAAGACATTATTGATCAAATTCATCGCTCACCTGATGACAGCGTTGAGCTTAAAGATATAAAACCGGGGCAGGGATTATGATACAAATTGAACATTACTTGTGTGTTTCAGCAATGCTTTTAGTTATTGGTATTTTTGGTATTTTTCTTAATCGCAAAAATATAATTATCATCTTGATGTCTATAGAATTAATTCTATTAGCAGTTAATCTCAATTTTGTTGCATTTTCGTCATATATCGGAGACTTAGTCGGTCAAATTTTTACCTTATTTATTTTGACGGTTGCAGCTGCCGAGGCAGCCATTGGGCTTGCGATAATTGTTTGTTTTTTTAGAAATAGAGGTTCAATTTCTGTTGAAGATATAAATGTTATGAAGGGTTAGTAAAATGGAATTACTTGTCCTTTTTGCACCGCTCCTGGGAGCTATCGTTTCCGGTTTTTTTTATAAGTTTATTGGTGAAAAAGTATGTCTCTTCTTTACGACGATTTTAGTTGTTCTGGCAGCTTGTCTTAGTTGGCTACTCTTTTTATTTCATGATTCTGACGTTACTCATAAAATCCAATTGTTTCGATGGATCAATTCGGGTGAGCTCTCGTCATTTTGGGCTTTGAGGATTGATAGCCTTACTCTAACAATGTTGATAGTGGTGACATCAGTTTCAGCTCTGGTTCATATCTATTCTTTTGGTTATATGGCGCATGATATTAATTGGAAAAGTGGCGAACGCTACAAGGCTAGATTTTTTTCATATCTTTCTTTTTTTACATTCACTATGCTTGTATTGGTTACCTCAGATAACTTGGCTCAGATGTTTTTTGGCTGGGAGGGTGTCGGCCTTGCATCTTATCTTTTAATTGGTTTCTACTATAAAAAACCCAGCGCTAACGCTGCAGCGATAAAGGCCTTCGTAGTAAATCGAGTTGGCGATTTCGGTTTTGTGCTTGGAATTTTTTGCCTATTTAAGCTAACAGGCTCAATTGAGTTTGATGATATCTTCTTAAGCGCTTCAGACTTGTCGCAAAACACAATTGATTTTTTAGGATTTAATTTCAATGCTTTAGAGTTGATTGCTTTTTTGATTTTTATTGGTGCAATGGGAAAGTCTGCTCAGCTTTTCTTGCATACTTGGCTACCTGACGCAATGGAGGGACCTACTCCAGTCTCCGCATTGATACATGCTGCTACAATGGTAACAGCTGGGGTCTTTTTGGTTTGCAGGATGTCGCCAGTGATTGAATATGCACCTGCTGCTGCAACATTTATAACTGTAATTGGTGCATTGACAGCTTTTTTTGCGGCTTCGATTGCTTTAGTTCAAAATGATATTAAAAGAGTGATAGCATATTCTACCTGTTCACAATTAGGTTTCATGTTTGTCGCTGCTGGGGTTGGTTTTTATCATGCTGCAATGTTTCATCTACTGACACATGCATTTTTTAAAGCTTTATTATTTTTGGGAGCTGGTTCGGTGATTCATGCCATGCATCATGAACAGGACATGCGCAATTATGGTGGGCTATGGTCGAAGATACCTTATACGTTTGCGGCAATGCTTATAGGTACTTTAGCGATTACCGGATTTGGTATGCCCTTTAGTTATGACCTTTTAAAGTTTCCGTTCGGATTTGCGGGATTTGCGTCAAAAGACTCTATTTTTGAAGGTGTCTTCGTTTCGTCTTCAAAGGTAGGAATGTTTTCATTCTGGATGTTGCTATTTGCAGCTTTTATGACTAGTTTTTACAGCTGGCGCTTAATTTTCTTAACTTTTTTTGGACTTTCTCGTGGTGACAAATCGGTGCATTTAGATGCCAAGGAGTCTCCTAATGTTATGCTCATTCCTTTATTTATTTTGTCGTTGGGAGCAATAGTCGCAGGAGTATTATTTTATAATAAATTTGTTGGTTATGGTGCTTCAGACTTTTTTAGCAGTTCGATTTTTGTGAGTTCAGAAAATCATATTCTGCACGATTTTCATTATGTTCCAGCTTGGGTAAAGTTATCACCGTTTGTTGCCATGGTTATCGGTCTAAGTCTAGCCTATATTTTCTATATTTATAATCCAAAAGTTCCCGCTAGATTAGTAAGTCAGCATCGAGGGCTTTATCAGTTGCTGTTAAACAAATGGTATGTTGACGAGCTATACGACTTTGTGTTTGTCAGGTTTGCTCGGTTCCTCGGAAAATTATTTTGGAAATTTGGTGACGAGAAAATTATTGATGGTGTTATCAACAAAGTTTCTTTAGTTTATATTCCTAAATTAACTCGTCTGGCTGGTAGGATGCAGTCTGGCTATTTGTTTCATTATGCGTTTGGGATCATTCTTGGGCTTGTTGGCATTGTGACTTGGTTCTCTCTTTTTAAGGGAGTTGGTTGAAGTGACCTATTTACTCTCGCTTGTAACTTTTCTGCCAATAGCTGGAGCTTTGCTGTTAGCTATATTTGTTACTGGGGAGAACAAATCAAGCGATAGAAATGCTAAATTAATTGCCATCATAACTTCCGCTTCCACTTTTATAATTTCGTTATCTATTCTTGCGAAGTTTAATCCTTCAAACACAGACTTTCAATTATTGGAAGAATATGAGTGGGTTGGAGGGTTAACCTATAAAATGGGAGTCGATGGAATCTCAGTTCTTTTTATTATTCTAACAACGGCACTAATGCCGATAGTTTTGATATCCACTTGGCATGTCGAAAAGCGTGTTAAAGAATACATGATAATGTTTTTAGTTTTAGAAACATTTATTATAGGCGTCTTTACAGCGTTAGATTTAATTCTGTTTTTTATATTTTTTGAATCTAGCCTTATTCCAATGTTCTTAATTGTTGGTATTTGGGGTGGAAAAAGTAGAATATATGCAGCGTTTAAGTTTTTTCTATATACTTTGCTTGGATCAATTTTGATGCTTATTGCGATGGTATACATTTGGAGCATTGCTCAGACTACTGATATCTCCGTTTTGTTAAATACTAAGTTTGACTATAATACTATTTCCGTTTTTGGCTTCAGGATAGTTGGGGGTACACAGACTTTACTTTGGCTTGCCTTTTTTGCATCGTTTGCAGTTAAATTACCGATGTGGCCGGTTCACACTTGGCTACCTGATGCGCACGTCCAGGCTCCCACCGGTGGATCAGTTGTTTTGGCAGCTATTCTACTTAAAATGGGAGGTTATGGATTTCTAAGGTTTAGTTTGCCTATGTTTCCTAACGCTTCTTTACTAATGCAAGACTTTGTTTTTACCGTGTCTGTTATAGCAATTATATACACCTCTCTTATTGCGCTAATGCAAACTGATATAAAGAAGTTAATAGCTTACTCGTCCGTAGCGCATATGGGATTTGTAACCCTTGGTATTTTCTCTTTTAATCAGCAGGGACTTGATGGTGCTATTTTTCAGATGCTTAGTCATGGTTTTATATCTGCAGCCTTATTTTTGTTAGTAGGCGTAGTATATGACCGGCTTCATACTCGAGAAATATCTGCTTACGGTGGCCTAGTCTCTCGAATGCCGATATACGCTTTGGTTTTTATGTTTTTTTCGATGGCTAACATTGGTTTACCAGGGACGTCCGGTTTTATTGGAGAGTTTCTTAGTTTAGTAGGTGTCTTTAAAGTCAGTACTTGGGCAGGTTTTGGAGCTGCTATCGGCGTTATTTTGTCTGCGGCGTATGCTTTGTGGTTATATCGTCGTATTGTATTTGGAGATTTGATTAAAGAAAGTTTAAAACAGTTAAATGATATGACGTCTCGTGAAATTTGGGTATTAGCTCCCCTGGTAATTGCGACTCTTTTATTAGGATTTTATCCATCGCTTGTTCTTGATATAATTGGGCCGTCTGTTAAAAACCTTGTTTCAGAATTTGCTGTAAACCAATGATAGTGTTTAGTTTTTTAGTCGAATATAGGAGAGATCGAAATGCTAATTACTGATCTTCTAGTAGTGTTACCGGAAATAATATTATCTTTTTTTGGAATGATTTCTTTGATGCTGGGCGTGTTTATTTATAAAGATCAAGACTGTGCATCTTTGGTATGGTTTTTAGTCGCTCTTATTTCGCTAGTCGTTACCTACATTATACTCTCTCCTTCTACAACTCAGACTGCATTTAATGGGTCTTTTAAGTACGATTTTTATGGAAAATTTGTTAAGGTTCTGATTCTAGTTAGTACGGCTGTTGTTCTAGGGTTAAGTACAAATTATCTAAGAAAGACTAAGCTTCTTAGGTTTGAATATCCAGTATTAGTTATATTTGCTCTTGTTGGAATGCTAATAATGGTTTCGGCTAATAATTTGATGACCTTGTATATTGGCGTAGAGCTTCAGTCCCTATCACTATATGTCATAGCAGCTTTTAGACGGGATAGCTTAAAGTCGACTGAAGCCGGATTAAAATACTTTATTCTGGGGGCGTTATCATCTGGTATTCTCTTGTATGGCTCGTCTCTAGTTTATGGCTATATTGGATCTACTGATTTCAATACAATTAATCGCGTATTAATAAATGAAGGTATGAATTTGGGAATATTATTTGGATTAATTTTCATCATGGTTGGAATGGCTTTCAAAGTCTCAGCTGTTCCTTTTCATATGTGGACTCCTGACGTTTATGAAGGATCGCCAACACCAGTTACGGCATTTTTTGCTTCAGCACCAAAGGTAGCTGCTTTAGCTCTTTTTGCGCGTTTTTTGTTTGATGCTTTTGGCTCAGAAATAGGAAGTTGGCAGCAGATTCTTGTTGTTTTGTCGTTTTTATCAATGTTTTTGGGGGCAATCGCCGCAATTGGCCAAACAAATATAAAGAGACTAATGGCTTTTTCGTCAATAAGTCATATGGGATTTGCCTTGATGGGTCTGGCGGCGGGCACAGAAGGGGGACTAAACGCTCTATTAATTTATATCGTTATTTATGTCATCATGAATATCGGAGTTTTTACGTTTATTCTGAATATGGAGAGAGATGGAGTGGCTGTTACTGATATTTCAGCTCTGGGCATGTATTCAAAAGCTCAACCTTTCCGTGCTTTATGCCTTGCGCTTCTGATCCTGTCGTTGGCCGGCATACCACCTTTAGTTGGCTTCATTGGTAAAATCTATATTTTTTCTGCTATCATAGAAGCAGGGCTCCTTTGGCTTGCATTCGCTGGCGGAATAGCATCTGTTATAGGTGCTTACTATTATTTGCGGATTGTTTACTTACTTTATTTTGGAGAAAATGAGTATCAACTCAGCGGGACGATGCCCCGTTTTCATTGGTCGATACTAGTAATCTCCTCAGGTGCAGTGGTAATTGGTACATTAAATTTGTACGGCCTTGAATCTTTACTGTCTTCTGCCTCCCAAAGTTTATTAGACTAAAAATTATGAAAAAAATAGCTGGTCAAGTGCCTTATTATATTTTGCCAACGGTTGACTCGACTAGCTCGGAGGTGAAGCGCCTGGCTCTGAAGGTTTCACCACCTTTTTGGCTTCTTGCATTTGAACAAACTGGGGGTCGTGGTCGTTTTGATAGAAAATGGATTTCTGGAAAAGATAATTTTTATTCAAGTTTTATTTACATTCCTGATCAATCTTCAGCCCCTCTATTTTTAAGGAGTTTTGTTTGTGCCTTAGCAATTTTTGACGTTTTGATCAAATTAGGAATCAATCCTAGCGATATAAAAATAAAGTGGCCTAATGACCTATTAATTCGCAACAAGAAAGTCTCTGGCATTTTGCTTGAAACCACTAAGTTACCTACGATAGACCAAGAGGCGTTAATTGTGGGGGTAGGTGTAAATTTGATATCTTCTCCTCACAAAAAAGAGTTACCAATTAATTCTCTTGAAAGCATTTCTCTGAGAAAAATTTTAGTTGATGTCCCAAGCTCCGAACAGTTTCTTATGCTTTTAATACCAGCCTATAAGAAGTGGGAACAAATCCTTGTTAAAAAAGGCTTTGGCTTTGTAAGAAATGAGGTTCTTGAAAAGAGTATTAAGATTGGGACAACCCTTGTGGTGAAACTTCCTGACAGGTCTTTGGAAGGTACATTTCAGGGTATTGGGATAATGGGCGGGCTACTTTTAAAAACTAATAAAAAGACAGTTGAACTTTCTGCTGGAGAAATAATTTTTCCGAATGTATAAGGTGCTATGCTTTTGGCAATAGATGTTGGTAATACAAACACAAGTTTTTTCGCTCACGAAGGTGATAATCTTTTGGGAGAATGGCGTTGTTCAACCCTAATTAATAGAACTGCAGACGAATACTTTGTGTGGTTGCGTCAGATTTTGCAGAGTCAAGACATCGAAGTTTTAATGATTAATTCGATGGTTGTAAGCTCAGTAGTCCCGCAAGTTGTTTTTAATTTGATACAACTTTCTAATAAATATTTTGGATGTAACCCTTTGATTGTTGGAGACAAGGATTGTACTCTTCCAATTTCTGTAAGAGTGGATAAAGGAGTTCGGGTCGGTGCCGATAGGTTAGTTAATACTGTTGGAGCATTTCATCGATATGGTGGTGATCTAATAATTGTTGATTTTGGAACGGCTACTACTTTCGATGTAGTTGACACAGATGGAGCATACATTGGGGGGGTAATTGCGCCAGGAGTTAATCTGTCAGTTAGAACACTTCATGAGGCTGCTGCAGCTTTGCCTCATATTGAAGTTTCTAGGCCGAATAAAGTTGTGGGAACTAATACTATTGAATGTATGCAATCTGGAGTTTTTTGGGGATATATTGGCCTAATTAACGGTATAACAGCAAAAATTCAGTCTGAGAGAAAGCGTAAACTTACAATTATTGCTACGGGAGGTTTGGCGCCACTTTTTGCTACCGAAATGGACGTATTTGACCATGTCGATTTGACAGTAACTATGGCCGGACTAATTGAGATTTATAATATCAACTTCGACGAGCTTGAATATGAACACTAAAGAGCGCCTTATATATGTCCCCTTGGGGGGAGCTGGTGAAATTGGTATGAATATGTACCTTTATGGGTATGGAGAAAAGGGTAAGGAACGGTATATATTGATAGATGTGGGGGTTACCTTTCCGAATATGGAGTCAACCCCAGGGGTAGATTTGATTATGCCCGATCCATCATATATCGTTAAAAGATCTGATAGATTAGAAGCTATATTTATTACCCACGCCCATGAGGACCATGTCGGGGCAATTGGTCATCTTTTTAACCATTTCAATTGTCCCATTTACTGCAGACAATTTACTGCGGCTATTGCGAGAAAAAAAATCGAGCAAGCCGGTGAAGATTTTGAATGCATTAAAGTAATTGACAAATTTCCAGAGGTTGTGCAAGCAGGTGTTTTTAAGGTTAGTTTCTTATCATTACCACATTCCGTGCCTGAAGCATCTGGATTAATTATAGAGACACCAAGTGGGCGAATACTTCACACTGGTGATTTTAAATTAGATAAAACGCCGATCATTGGAGACGCTTTTGATCCGAAGGTAATAGAGTCACTCTTTAAAAACAAAATTCTAGCATTAGTTTGCGATTCTACAAACATTTTTTCTCTACATCCAGGTCGTTCAGAGTCTACTTTACGATCACCATTAGTAGATCTTTTTAGTAAAGAAAGGGGAATGATAATAGCGACAACATTTGCATCAAATATTGCAAGACTTCTCACAATCGCAATTGCAGCCAGGGAGACTGGTAGGTCTGTTTTAGTTTTGGGACGTGCAATGAAAAGTATGCTCAAATCGGCAATTTCTTGTGGATTGTTGTCTGACTTACCAGGCTTGGTATCTACTGAAGAGGCGTTAGAAATTCCTCGGCAAAACTTACTCGTTTTAGCAACAGGCTCACAAGGGGAATTTCGAGCAGCCTCAGCTCAGCTGGCGCGTGACAAATATATGGGTATTGAACTTCAGAAAGAAGATTTGTTTCTATTCTCCTCTAAGACAATTCCTGGTAATGAGCTAGCAGTCACCAAAGTTATTAACGGGTTGATGGAACTCGGAGTTAAAGTAATCGACGATAGCGAAAATATTTATCATACCTCAGGACATGCTAATAGGCCTGATTTAGAAACCTTTCACAAGCTTGTAAAACCAAAAATAATTATACCTATGCACGGCGAACCTAGACATTTAATTGAGCATGCGATGATAGCTGAAAGTAATGGGTTTAAATCTGGAGTAGTTTTAAACGGTTCTGTCTGTGAAATATCATCGAACAATAATTTATATTTTGAGGAAACGGTTGAGTCGGGTAGAAAGTATTTGGACGGTAACAGTTTAGTGGGCTCCAAGGATGGGATTATTAAAAAGAGAATTCAGCTAGCTACCCGTGGTCATGTTGTAGCTTCGATTATAATTGAAAATAAAGAAATGATTTTAAGTAGTGTTTGGGTTAAGGTAGAAGGCTTAACAGAGAAGTGTGGTGACGGACATTACCTAAACGGAATTATTGAGGAAGAAATTGAGTACGAACTTCAAAGTCTGTCAGTCAAAGAGCTTGAAAATGATGACTTCTTAGAAGAATCTTGCAAAAGAGCGATAAATAGAACTTGTAAAAATCAAATAGGAAAGAAGCCAGTTTCAACATGTTTTATTAATAGAATAGGTTAGCTTTCCGCCCAGGCAAATTACAAATCATTGTTTTTTGACATTTTTAATTTTTTCTGGGAATTTAATCTCTATATTTTTTTTTATAAAGGTTGGCACGTGAGATCCTAATCCTAAAACTTTTGTGTCTTTTGTATCTTGTGCTTCTTTTATCGATGACGCAAGTGCTACCGGATGTTTGAAGTCTTTTCCTTTAGAATTAGTTTTGTGGGTCTCCTTTTTTATCGCATTTACTTTTTTGTCAAGTACTAATCTATCTATTTTATCGCCCAAGAGAGATTCTATTTTTTCAAGGTATTTAAGTTCAAAGGGAAGGCAGATGCTGAAGGCTTTTCCTGTTCTACCAGCTCTACCCGTGCGCCCAATTCTGTGTATGTAATCCTCAGCTTGAGTTGGGATATCAAAGTTAAATACGTGACTAACAGATGGTATATCCAAACCTCTTGCTGCCACATCTGATGCGACCAGAATTCTTAGATTTCCCTCCCTAAAGTCAGTCAGAATCTTTGTTCGGTTAGTCTGACTTAGGTCACCATGAATCGCACTAGCATCGAAACCGTGGCGAGCTAACGAAATTGCCACAAGATCGACGTCTTTTTTCTTATTACAAAAAATAATTCCGTTTGAAAGTTCTGAGTCTTCAGCATTAATAATTTGACGCAACGCTTTTCTTTTTTCCGCTGCGTTGTTTGTGCGAGATTTTGGTTTTAAAACTGTTATTTTTTCCTTTATGCTTTTTAGAGCTGAGGGCTTAGTCTGAATTTCTATGTATACTGGCGCTTGAAGGAATTCTTTTGTGATCCTTTCAATTTCTGGCGCCATAGTAGCTGAAAAAAAAAGTGTTTGTCGAGTGAAAGGAGTTAGGTTGAAAATTCTCTCAATATCTGGAATGAAACCCATATCTAGCATTCTATCAGCTTCATCAACAACCATTATCTGGACTCCGTTCAGCATTAATTTTCCACGTTCAAAATGATCTATTAATCTACCAGGCGTCGCAATTAAGACATCAACGCCTCGGTCAATTAGTTTTTCTTGGTCTTTGAAGCTTACGCCACCTATAAGTAACGCTTTGGACAGCTTATTATTTTTCGCATAGATATCGAAGTTTTTAGCAACTTGTGCTGCGAGTTCTCTGGTAGGACAAAGCACGAGGCTTCGTGGCATACGTGCTCTGGCTCTTCCCTTTGCTAAAAGAGTAATTAGTGGTAACGTGAATGACGCAGTTTTACCTGTTCCAGTTTGGGCAATACCAAGTATGTCTCTTCCATTTAGAGCTTC
>MDTB01073829.1_pt1 | contig 26709 bp, 29 predicted proteins | sample 811161 | NCBI WGS metagenome assembly MDTB01 (sample SAMN05326650, study PRJNA326480) | marine metagenome | isolation source: seawater | place: Mediterranean Sea | collected 2009 | reverse complement strand
TTTTGTTAAAATTATTTATAGACTATTGAAATAATATCTTTAAAGTATGTTTTTTTAGACAGGAATGAAAAATATGAAAGTTGTTATATTGGCCGGTGGATTTGGAACTCGCATCTCTGAGGAAACCTCGCTTGTACCTAAACCTCTAATTCAGATAGGAGGTAAGCCAATTTTATGGCACATTATGAAAATGTATTCCGCACATGGGATTTCTGACTTTGTAATATGTTGTGGCTATAAAGGTTATTTAATTAAAGAATACTTCGCTAATTATTTTCTTCATACAAGTGATGTAACTTTTGACATTCAAGAGAATGAAATGGAAATTCATGAAAGAAATGCGGAACCATGGAGAGTAACTTTAATAGATACAGGCGAAAATACTATGACTGGAGGACGAGTTAAGCGTGTTGCTTCATATTTAAGCCAAGAGGAAGCTTTCTGCCTAACATATGGTGATGGATTGAGTAATGTTAATATTTCTGAATTAATTAAATTCCATCAAGAGCATGGACTTAATGCAACAATCACCGCCACTTATCCACCTGGAAGATTTGGCGCATTGGAGATAAGTTCTGAAAATTTTGTTAGTTCTTTTAAAGAGAAGCCTATTGGTGATGGAGGTATGATAAATGGAGGATTTTTTGTTTTACATCCAAAAGTATTCGATCTTATTGAAGGTGATGATACCGTTTGGGAGCAAGAACCTCTCGAATTACTTGCTAAAAACAATGAGTTAAAAGCATACAAGCATGAAGGTTTTTGGCAATGCATGGATACATTAAGGGATAAGAAACTGCTTGAAGAATTATGGGAAAGTGGTAACGCACCTTGGCAGGTATGGTAATTCATAAAGATTTTTGGAACAGGAAAAGAGTTCTTGTTACAGGACATACTGGTTTTAAAGGTGGTTGGCTTAGCTTATGGTTAAATTCAATGGGTGCAAGTGTTCATGGAATAGGATTATCGCCATGTACAGAAAATTCTATTTTTAAACATGCTCGTATAGCTGAGGTAACTGACAGTCATATTTGTGATATTAGAGATTTCCCTAAAGTTAAAAAATTGCTTAATGATTTAAATCCTGAAATTATATTTCATATGGCAGCTCAGCCCTTGGTTCGACATTCATACATAAATCCAATTGAAACATATGAAACAAATGTATTAGGAACAGTTAACATTTTGGAAGCTTCAAGAGATTGTAAGTCCTTAAAGGCCATTGTTAATATTACAAGTGATAAGTGTTATGAAAATCTTGAGATAGATAGAGGTTACAATGAAAACGAGGCTATGGGAGGTCATGATCCCTATTCTAGTAGTAAAGCATGTGCCGAGTTGGTAAGTGCTGCTTACAGGCTTTCATTTCTTGAAAATGAAGGTATAGCAATGGCAACAGCTCGTGCTGGAAATGTTATTGGCGGAGGTGATTGGGCTAACGATCGTTTAATACCAGATGCACTTTATGCTTTAGAGCTTTCTAAAGATGTTCAAATAAGGAACCCAGACGCAATTCGACCTTGGCAACATGTACTGGAACCCTTATCTGGATATATAACACTAGCAGAAAAATTGTTCTTAGAGGGTCATAAATATGCAGAAGGATGGAATTTTGGCCCCAATGATAATGATGTTAAATCTGTAAGTTGGATAGTCAATCATTTATGTAGAAACTGGGATGAAGGTGTTAAATGGTCAAAGCAACCTGGAGAACATCCTCATGAGGCAAAAAATTTGAAATTAGATATTTCAAAAGCAAAAAAACTTTTAAAATGGAATCCATCTTGGTCTATTTCAGAAGCATTATCATATGTGATTGGTTGGCATAAAGCTTTCTTAGAAAATGAAGACATGCAATTAAAGACCCTAGAACAAATAAAGGAATACTCAGATTTAATTTCGAAAGATTTAAAATGAGCTAATAACTAAGCTAATGAAAATTTTTGTAACAGGCGCTAATGGTTTTATAGGCAGTCATGTAGTTAAAAGAGCATTAGAACAAGATCATGAAGTTGTGGGGCTTCGCAGAACAGATCGAGTAACAAAAATAGATCTTCCTTCTAAGCCAAAATGGATCGAAGGGACGCTAGAGAATAATTTACAACAACATTTACATGGTTGCGAAGCAGTTATTCACCTCGCTGCATACGGTGTAAATCCAGAACGTAATTCAAGAACCGAAGCTTTTCGTTGGAATGTTTCAGCAAGTTTAAGTTTTTTGGAGCAAGCTAGAAAAGCAAATGTTAAAAGATTTGTTATTGCCGGAAGCTGCTCAGAATATGGTAAATCAGCAGAACGTTATCATTACGTTCCTTGTGATGCCCCATTAGAACCAATAGATGTGTATGGTTCGTCAAAAGCAGAAGCTTCAATTCGTGCACTGAAATTTGCAAAAAAAAATAAATTAGAACTTGCAATTTTGAGACCATTTCATATTTTTGGAGAAGGAGAAAGTGATTATCGTTTCTGGCCAAGTCTAAAAAATGCAGCATTGTCTGGCCAAGATTTTCCTATGACCTTGGGAGAACAAATCAGGGACTTTACACCAGTGGAGTATGCTGCAGATATTTTTATTCGATATGTTGAGAATTCAAAAATTATCCAAGGAAAACCAATTATTAGCAATCTTGGTATGGGTAAACCACAGTCATTGAAAAGTTTTGCTGAAACGCAATGGAAAAAATTTAATGCCAAAGGTAAGTTGAAATTTGGTGAAATTGCTTATAGAAAAAATGAAGTGATGCGTTATGTTCCTAAGATAAATAATTTTTAATAAGAAATATTTCATGTCACAAATATCTGATCAAATAACACAAGGAAGTCTTCTGGCTAGAAACACTCTTTATAGCCTTATTGGATATGCACTACCTGTTATAGTTGCCATTTTTTCAATTCCTATTCTAATAAATGCCTTAGGTGCGGATGGGTTTGGTGTTTTAGCAATAGCATGGATGGTTACAGGTTATTTTAGTTTTCTGGATTTAGGAGTTGGACGCGCACTTACAAAAATGTTGTCAGAAAAACTAGGACGAAATGATTTTGAAGGTATTCCTAGCCTTATATGGACTGCTTTGATGTTAACACTTTTAATGGGACTATTTGGAAGTTTACTGATTAGCCTTGGTTCATCAGCATTAGTTACAAGCGTATTTAAAATACCTTTGGATATGCATTCTGAAGTAGAAAAAAGCTTTTATATATTAGCAGCATCTGTACCAATAGTAATCTGCAATGCTACTTTAAGAGGAATCTTAGAATCATACCAAAGATTTGATCTTATAAATATTTTAAGAGTTCCAATAGGCTCATTAACCTTTTTAGCGCCTATTTTAGTTTTGCCATTTTCTGAACAGCTTTCACATATTGTTACTTCACTAGTATTAGTTAGATGCACAGAATTATTTATAAATTTTTATTTCTGTAAAACTGTTGTACCTGACATTCTTAAAAACATTCAAATAGACAGTAATTATATATATAAATTTCTGATATTTGGTGGATGGATGACAGTAAGTAATATTATCGGACCTCTAATGCTATACCTTGATAGGTTTTTAATTGGCTCAATTATTTCAATTAGCGCAATATCATACTATGCGGCGTCTTATGAAATAATTCATAGATTAATGGTAATTCCAGGAGCAATTGTTGGAGTTCTTTTTCCAGCTTTCGGAGCTTTAGTAGCTTCGAATCCTGAAAAGGCAGCGACAATGTTATTTAGAGGAGTAAAATTCACTTTTTTATCATTATTTCCAATTATTACTATAATTTTTATTTTTGCTAATGAAGGTATAAATATTTGGCTAGGGGATGAGTTTTCTGACAGAGGAACTACCGTATTAAAATTTTTAGTTGTGGGAGCATTGATAAATAGTTTGGCATACTTTCCTTTTGCTATGCTTCATGCTTCTGGAAGACCAGATCTCACTGCAAAACTTCACTTTGTCGAAGCCCCAATTTATTTATTAATAGCCTGGATTTCAATTACAAAATATGGAATTGAAGGTGCTGCATTTGCTTGGGTGTTCAGAGGTATTGTAGATACAGTTATATTATTTATTATGGTTGGCAGAGGTTTAAATATTACATATCCCAAAATTAAAATATCCTTAATAGTACTTATAGTATGTTCTTGGTTGTCTATTTCAATACTTGTCCCTGAAAATTTAATATATAAATTATGTTTTACAGTAATATCTCTTTTAGCATTTGTAATATTAAGTTGGAAAAAACTTTTAAATCATGATGAAAAATCTTTTATATTTTCTTTCCTTAAGCAAAATAAATTGAGTAACCTAAATAAAGATCCAAAAAATTAACTAATTTATGTTTAAGAAAATACAAGCTAAGCCTGAAAGAAAAAATATTTTTGCTATAGTTGTTACATATCATCCTGACGAGGGCCTTTATGAAAGAATTGCATTAATTAGGAATCAAGTAGATAAAGTCTTAATTGTAGATAACAATTCTTCTATAGATTGTCTTAAAATGATATCAAGAATTTCTAAAGATTTAGATGTAGATGTTATTAAAAATAAATCTAATTTAGGAGTAGCTGAAGCTTTAAATCAGGGTTTTAGATTTGCTGAAATTTTAAATAAAAATTACTCTTGGATTCTAACCTTAGATCAAGATTCATCTTGTTGTTCCAATTTAATTTCTTATTTATCATTGACTTTTCAGCAATGCCCTTTTAAAAACGAAATCGGAATTATCGGCACAAATTATAAAGAAAAGACAACTGGGAGAATTCTTCATAAAAAAACTCAAGAGAATCAGGACTGGGAAGAAGTTAAAAATTTACCAACATCTGGTTGCTTAACTTCATTTAATGCCTTTTGTAATGTAGGGGAATTTAGAAAAGATTTATTTATTGATTATGTCGATACCGAATATTGCATGAGAATAAGACGACATGGCTATAAAGTCTTAATATCTTCAAAAGTAGGCATGGTTCATCCGCTAGGATATTATAGGAAAAGCAAACTTCATAATTGGTTGCGTGGAACACCTATGATAACCAATTATGACCCTCTCAGACATTATTATTGGACAAGAAATGGGACAAGATTAATATATGAAAATATTTGGCGTGACATTAAGTGGTCAATAAACGAGACCTATTATTTATTTTTTAGAAGAATTATTACAGTACTCTTATTTGAAGAAAACAAGATCATTAAAATTCGTAGTATTGGTCTTGGCTTTTGGCATGCTCTTTCATCTAATCTAGGGAAAAAAAGCTAAAAGATATTTTTCATGATTTTGTTTAAACACATACTAAAAGTTTTATAATTGTCGTTTGGAGAGATAAGTTATGTTAACTGTTATAATCCCTATTGCGTCAGTAAATGAATTTTTAAGTACTTCAATTAATTCTATAAAAAATCAGACATATAAAGATTATATCTGCCATTTAGTATGTAAAAAGCTTAATCAAGAAGATTTAAACCACATTAAAGGAATTATTTCTGATGATGATAGATTTATTATTCATGAACTTGAACTTGATGGTATTACCTTTGCATTAAATTATGCGCTCAATTTGGTTAAAACCAAATATATGGCTAGAATGGATGCCGATGATTATAGCTATCCAACACGTTTTGAGAAACAAATTAAATTTCTTGAAGATAATCCAAAATACGTAATGGTAGGCTGCCGCGTCGAAATGGTGGATAACGAAGATAAAAAAATTATTCAACAATTTAAGTTTTTTCAGGGAGATAAAAAAATCAGAAGAGCTCTAAAGTATAGAATGCCCTTATGTCATCCTGCAGTAATGTTCAGAACTTCTACAATGTTTAAATACCAAGGTTATATGTTCGGAAAAAATTCTGAGGACCATGAGTTATATATAAGAATAGCAAGGGATCCTAGTAATTTATTTGAAAATCTTTCGGAACATCTTTTTAACTACAGAAGAAATCAATATCAACTTACTGATATGAGAAATGCATGGGAATCTTATCAGGACATCGGCGGTTTTCTATTTACAGAGTTTCTTCGAACGTGGAACCCTTTATACTTAATAGGCACTATAGCTATTCATCCTTACTTGAGACAATCTCGAAAATTAATAAGAGATTTAAAAGGCAAATTCATTAATCCTTAAAAAATATCTTATAATATCATTATGTTTATTTTTTACACAATTTTACTATGAAATACTTAGTTGTTGGCGGTGGGGGTTTCATAGGCAGTTATGTTGTTGATAAACTCATAAAAGAAGACGAAGTGTCTGAAGTAATCGTTTATGATAATTTTTGTTCAGGAAAAAAATGGCATCTTGATCAGCATAAAGTCAATAGTAAGCTTACTTTAATTGAAAAAGATATATACGATGATGACTTATTTGAGCATTCAAAAAATATTGATGTAACAATTATGCTTGCTGCAAATGCTGATATAGCTGCAGCAATTAGCAATCCTCAAATAGATTTTGATCAAGGTACCCATCTACTTCAGATCGTTCTTGAAGCAATGAGGAGAGGTGGTTGCAACAAGTTATTATATGCATCTGGCTCTGGAGTTTATGGTGAAACAGGCTACGAATTTGTTACAGAAGATTTTAGCCCAATGGAACCAATTTCTACATATGGAGCAAGTAAGCTTGGTTGTGAAGCATTAATATGCAGCTATTGCCACATGTTTGAAATTAAGGCATCTGCTTTTCGATTTGGCAATGTTGTCGGGGGAAGACAAACACATGGAGTAGCATATGACTTTATAAGAAGATTGAAAGAGAATGCATCATTTTTAGAGATTCTTGGAGATGGAATGCAAAGCAAGCCTTATATTCATGTAGAAGATGTTATTTCGGCAATGTTTATTGCATTAAAAAATCAAAAGAAAATTTATGATGTTTATAATGTCGCACCAAAAGATCCTGCTACTGTAAATCAAATTGCTGATATTGTTTTAGAGGAGTTGGGAATTGATAAATTAGTATGTAAGTATAAATACACTGGAGGAAATAGAGGGTGGAAAGGAGATGTTCCAATTGTAAGACTAGATACTAAGAAAATATCAGATTTAGGTTGGGAGTCGTCAATGAATTCAGTTGGGGCTGTGAAAAAATCTGTGAAAGAAATGTTAAAAAATATAGTTAACATAACAAAAGATGATTGATTTATTAATAGTCACAGGTGGCTCTAAGGGAATTGGAAAAAATATAGTTATAAACTCTTCAGTTTCTGCAAAAAAAGTTCTAGCAATTGGATCCTCTCATTCTGTAAATGATGTTCAAGATAATGAAGGTAATATTTTTTCAATAAAAAAAGATATATCTAGAATTGAAAATAATTTTGAAGAACTCTCAAAATTTTTAAATGAACATAAACCTTCATCAATAGGTGTAGCACTATGCGCATCAAAATTAGGTAATTTTGGAGGAATATTAGAAGCAGATTTTGAGGATTGGGAAAATTTATACAAAACAAATGTTCTTGGAAATTTAGCTATTTTGAAAAATATCTTAAATTTTGCTAATAAAGATTCTCATATTCGTGTTGTTTTTTTTGGAGGTGGGGGGGCGGCCTATGGTTATCCAGAATTTTCTGGGTATGCATTATCAAAGGTTGCTGTTGTTAGAGCTGTTGAGAATATAGGCATTGAGTTTAAAAAAGATTATGAAAATGCTTCAATAGTAGCTCTTGCTCCTGGAGCGGTTAACACAGATATGCTTGCAATTGTTGAGTCGCATGGAGCTGAAATAAAAACAAGAACAAGTATTGATGAGCCAACAAATTTTGTTTTAAGCTTCATTACAGATAAAATCCCTTCAAAAAAATTAAACGGATGTTTTATCCATGTTCGCGACGAAGTAAATAAATACTTAAATGAAGAGCTGGATGAGAATCATTTTAAACTAAGGAGAATAGATTGAATATTTTAATAGTTGGAGGAGGTTTAATTGGAAAAGAAAGATTGTTGGCTCTTGAAAAGATTAGCAAAGATTATTCGCTAAAATTTCAAACATCAGTTGTTGATAATGACAAAAGTGCATTAGAAAAGGTTAAAGAAAGGTTTAATGTCAATGTAACTACAAGCCTTAACGACGAACTTAATAAGGAACCTGATTGGATATTTATTTGCACTCCTCATTCAGAAGCACCTAATTTAACAATTCAATCTTTTAAGCACACTAAAAATATAGTTGTTGAAAAGCCTCTTGGTAGAAATCTTAAAGAATGTGAAAAAATACTCAAAGCAAAACCTAAAGATGTTAATCTTCATGTAGGATTAAATTACAGGTTTTATTTGGGCATAAATGCACTTTTAAATCATGCACGTAAAGATCTGTTTGGCAAAATTATTTCTGTAAACATGATTATTGGCCATGGGAATTCACCTGGTATGGAAGACTCTTGGAAGCTTAAACCAGAAACGTCTGGAGGTGGGGCTTTAATTGACCCTGGAGTACACCTCTTAGATCTTGCAATATTAATTTCTAATTCAAAACTAAATGTAAAAGGAGGTCATTCATGGAAAGGTTTTTGGAATACCGGAATTGAAGAAGAAGCTCATTTAATTTTAGAAAGTGATAATAATATAATTTTTAATATTCAAAGTTCGTTGAATAGGTGGAGAAGCAATTTTAAGCTTGAGATTAATGGAACAAAGGGATACGGTATCGTTAATGGAAGAGGAAGAAGTTACGGTGATCAAAGTTATAAAACTGGTAGAAGATGGGCATGGCAATCTGGAGAAATTCAATCAAAGACAGAAACATATCATATAGAAAATTATTCTGCTGATGATTCCTTTTATGAGGACATGGTGGCATTATTTAAATTGCCTTCATGGAAAATATCAGATAGTGAAATATACCCATGCGATCATAAATCTGGTGAAGAAGTTATGAAGCTACTAGAGGAATGCAGAAAGGAGTTAAATATAAATGATTCTTGTTAGAAGTCCCTTGAGAATATCTCTTGGTGGAGGAGGCACTGATTTACCTTCATATTATAAAGAAAATGAAGGCTTTTTAATTGCAGCCGCAATTAATAAATATGTCTTTGTATCTGTAATGAATCCTTTTACAGAGGGTTATATATTAAAGTATTCAGAATATGAAAATGTTAATAATATTGAAGATATCAGACATCCAATTATAAGAGAAACTCTTAAACTAGGATTTAAAAAAAATCTTGAAATAACGACTCTTGCTGATTTGCCATCTGGTACTGGCTTAGGATCTTCAGGAAGTTTCACTACAGCACTTTTAAAAGCTTTATATGCTAACTCTTCTAAAAATCTTAATTCAAATGAGCTTGCAGAATTAGCATGCGATATAGAAATCAATAAGCTAAAAGAACCAATTGGTAAACAAGATCAGTATATAGCATCATATGGTGGCATCTCTTCCTTTAACTTTAACAAGGATGACTCTGTAGATGTAAAACCTTTAAGCATTTCGGATGATACATTGTTTGATCTTGAGGATAATTTAATGTTATTTTTTACTGGATATTCTAGAAGTGCTAGTAAGATTCTTAAAGATCAAGAAACTAAATCGAAACAACATGATGAAGAAATGTTGAGGAACCTAAATAATGTAAAAAAACTTGGATTAGAGAGTAAAAATGCTTTGGAATCCGGTGATACAAAAATTTTTGGTGAATTGATGCACGAACATTGGGAGAATAAGAAAAAAAGATCTGGTGGAATGTCTAATGATAAAATTAATAGTTGGTATGATATTGCTATGCAAAACGGTGCGATCGGAGGGAAATTAGTAGGGGCTGGTGGCGGAGGATTTTTAATGTTTATGTCTAAAGATAGAAATAAACTGAGAAAGGCTTTAAGTGGTGCAGGCATGGAGGAAGTAAGATTTAATTTTGATTTTGAGGGAACAAAGACTTTAACTACTTAATTAGATGTACCCTTTTATAATTTTATGTGGCGGATTGGCTACACGATTAGGATCAATTGCTACTGAAACGCCTAAATGTCTTTTAGAGATCAATAAAAAGCCCTTTCTATATTATCAATTAGACTTTCTCGATAAGAATGGAGCAGAAGAGGTTTTCCTATCCGTCGGGCATCTCTCAGAAAAATTTTATGATTTTACTAAAAATTATAGTTTTAAGAACATCAATATAAATCTTATTGAAGATGGGTCTTTGCCCCTTGGGACTGGGGGTGCTGTCAAAAATATTATTAAAAAGCTAGATTCTCCATCCTTTGTTATGTATGGAGATTCATTTTTAAGAGTAAATTTTTATGATATTTATAGTTCATACGATACTAACCTTGGCCCATTAATAGTAGTCTATAAAAATGATGGAATGTATGACATAAGCAACGTATATTTTGATGGAGAGCATGTAGTTTATAATAAAAAGAACCCAAGTTATTTATCTAATTATATAGATTATGGGATAGGTATTTATAAAGAATCTGATTTTGAAAATACAACCAAATCCTTTGATTTAAGCCTTGTTCAAGAAAAATTTTCACATATAAAAAAACTTCAGCATTTTAAAGCAGAAAAAAGGTTTTATGAAATAGGCACCCCAGAAAGTTATAAAAAGGCTGAAAAATTCTTTATTAATTATGAAAATTAATAAATACAATAATATTTTTTTAGATCGGGATGGCATTATTAATGATGTTATTTTTAGAGACGGTGAAGTGTCATCACCTAGATCCATTGATGAATTTAAATTTAGAGATGACTTTTTACATTTTGCTGAAAAGATTAATAAAAAAAACAATGTGTTTTTGATAACAAATCAACCCGATATTAAAAGAAATTTACTTAAATTAGATGATCTAAAAGTAATGCATGAGAAATTAATGGATATATTGGATTTTAATGAAATGTTTGTTTGTATGCATGATGATGACGATAACTGCCAATGCAGAAAACCAAAACCTGGAATGATATTGGAAGCTATCTCTAAATATAATTTGAAACATAAAGAATGCATTATGATTGGAGATAGTTCAAAAGATATAAAGGCTGCTAATGCAGCAAGCATTGATGCTTTTTTACTTGATACAAATTATAATAAAGACGTTAATTTTTCGTATAAGATTAAAAGTTTAGTTAGTCTTATATAACAATTATTATTGGGGTCAAAAAATGTCATTTTCACAAAGTTACCTAGATCAAACTTCAGATATTGCTAAAAAATTAGATTCTGAAGTAATTGAAAATATTGCTAAAGAATTATCTTGTTTAAGAGAAAGAAATGGGCGACTTTTTTTTATTGGCTCTGGCGGAGGAGCAGGTCACTCAAGCCATGCTGTTTGTGATTTTAGAAAATTAGGAAATATAGAATGTTATACACCTAGTGATAATGTTTCAGAATTGACTGCAAGAGTAAATGATGATGGATGGGATACAGCATATTCAAACTGGTTAAAAGTGAGTAACTTTAGTTCAAATGATGCAATTTTTGTATTCTCAGTAGGCGGTGGAAGTAAAGATAAAAATATAAGTGTTAATCTTGTAAATTGTATTTCACTTGCAAATGAGCTTGGAGCCTCAGTAATGGGAGTTGTTGGAAGAGACGGAGGTTATACAAAAGAATCTAGTGAATTGACAATGGTCATACCAACTATTAGTGAAAATTTGGTAACACCGCATACAGAGGGATGGCAAGCAGTTTTATGGCATTTACTAATTTCTCACCCTCTAGTCGGGGTAAATGAAACAAAATGGGAGTCCACTAAATGAGCAATTTAAATATAAAGATCTTTTCTGATGGTGCCGATGTTAAGGAAATGATCCTAGCAGATAAGGAAAATTCAGTTGATGGGTTTACTACAAATCCAACTTTAATGGCAAGAGCTGGAATAACCGACTATTTAGGTTTTGCCAAAGAGGTATTATCTAATGTTAAAGAAAAATCAATTTCTTTTGAGGTTTTCTCGGACGATATCAGCGAAATGTATGATCAAGCCATGACACTTAATGATCTAGGTAGCAATGTTTATGTAAAAATTCCTGTAACAAATACCAAACAAGAATATACTTATGATCTCGTAAATAGATTATCAAATGAATCTGTTAAACTAAATGTCACTGCTTTATTTACAAAGACCCATATAGATGAAGTATTTAGCGCATTAAACAATAAAGTTCCTTCAATAATTTCTATTTTTGCTGGAAGAATTGCAAATGCGGGTTTAGATCCTGAGCCAACAATGATGTATGCATCAAACCTAGTTAAAGAATATCCAGTTATTGAAACACTATGGGCAAGCTCAAGAGAGGTATTTAACATTTTTCAAGCAGAAAGATGTGGAACTGACATTATTACTCTGCCACCCAATCTAATTTCTGCGATGAAGGATATCGGAACAGATTTAGACGACTTTTCCCTTGATACTGTTAAGATGTTTTATAAAGATTCTGTTGCAGCTGGCTTTAAAATATGAAGCTCATTTATAGAGATAATAATTGTTAAATTTTAAACATTTTATTAAAAAAACTATTAGGCCCAGAGGACAAAGATCTTTTATTTCTTCTATGTCAAAAGAAGATTGTAAGATTCTAGACATTGGGTGTGGAAAAAACTCTATTTTTTTAAAATCAGTAAAACCAAATTCATCTATATATGGTGTCGATGTTAGTTTTTTTGAACAGACTAATGAATCAAAAGCGCTCTATGAAAATTTAATAATATGTGATTCTAAAGATTTTGCTCAATCAATTCAAAATATAGATAAAGATTTTGATATTATAATTTCCAATCATAACATTGAGCATTGTGAAGATCCTCAAAGTACATTTAGTGCGATGGTAGATAAAGCCAAGGTAGGAGGTATTTTGTTTTTTGCCACCCCATCTCTTAAATCAGTTGATTTTCCAAGTAGAGGAGGAGGATTAAATTTTCATGATGATCCTACTCATGTTTCTCCAGTAGATTTAGTTAAGTTATATGAATCTGAATCACACAGACTTAAATGTACATTTTACGAAAAATCAGCTAAACCATTTATTTGGTGGTTTCTTGGTTGGGTACAAGAACACATTTCAAAAAGAAAAAATTTGATCAGGCTTGGAACATGGGATTACTATGGATTTGAACAGATAATGTGGATTGAAAAAGTTGATTTATAATTTTCGTAATTCCACACAAACTATTCATACAAACTTCTAGTGAGTTATTAATGAGTGTTACCATCGCAATCCCAACATATAATCGCAATGATATTTTTAGGACAAATTTACAAAAGTTATTACCTCAAGTAACTGACGAATGTAAAATTATTATTTTTGATAATTGCTCAGATATCCCTGTTAAAGATACTATAAAAGATCTCCTAAAAGATTACTCAAATATTGATATAAACATAGTTACCAATCGTCACAATGTTGGAATGACAGCTAATATATTGAAATGCTTTGAGAATTGTTCCGATCCCTGGCTTTGGATTTTAGGTGATGATGATGAGGTTACTGATGATGCTGTTGAAAGAATTTTGAGTGATATAGATCGGCATAAAGAAATGCATTTCATCACTTATGCATGGGATGAAGATTCCTTTAATAATCGCAGTCAAGAGGTAACAACAACTGGAATCGATGAATTTATTGAAACATTTGAAACTTTCGGAGCAGTTTTATTTCTTTCAACTTCTGTTTACAACATGAAAAAAGTTATTGGTAGTATGTCATATGCACATTTTTTTCAGTCATCATACGCTCCTCACCTGGTAATGCTTTTTATGTCCTTAGGGGATAGGGGCAAGTGCATTTATTCTGATAATCAAATAGTTAAAAACAAAGCTGATGATACCCCTAATCATCTAAAATGGGATCAAATTTTTATCTATCAGCTTACTTTGCTTTTACGCCTTCCATTAAAACCAAAAACAGTTGACAAATTAAAAAAACGCTTTGAGCAACTTACTCGAGTATGGTCAATATATCACTTTATATATTCTCTTACATTCATGAATCATGAAGAAGGAGCTATTAATAAACCGACTATTCTTTATGACGAAATTGTTAGGGGCTTTTTTCATCTTGATCGCAGACTATCAACAAGAGCAACTATTTGGATTGGATACTTTATAGTTAAGTATCCTTTTTTATTTAAAAGGATACTTTCTTTCACATACAAGCTTATTAAAGGAAGAGATTATGAGTCAGAAACTAACTTAAGAATATGACTTTAAATATCGATATTACTATAGTGAGTATTTTATGAACATATGCTTAATTACTCCCGGTATAAACAAAAATTTTAACGATAATTATCATGCTTATAAGCATATTGCAAACATGAACAATAATGTTTTAGCAATTTCAAATAAGGAAAACATTAACAAAGGCGGTAGGCTTGAAGAAAGCCTTGAATTTGAAGCTGATGATAGCTTGGTTATCCACAGACCTTATAAGACAATTAAAGAACAGCAATCGTTTATAAAAAGATTGTCATACAAGAAAAAAATACAAGAAATAGTATCTGATTTCTCCCCTGATGTTATATTTTGTGAAGAAATCAGTAACTTAAACTTCGCAATAGAGTTAAAAAGAAAATATAAGGTACCTATTGTCTTAAGAACTGAGTTTGCATTCAACCGAAAGCATCCATATAGAAGTATGGGTAGATTATTGAAACTTTTTAAAAATTCAATCACTGGTGATAAAATACCAATTTTTATTGGAGGTCTTATTTGGAGTTGGGCATATGCTAATTCAGATGCAGTTATATCCTGCTACCATGATGACGCATCAATCCAACCTTTTATTGAAAATACACCATTTTATTATGTTCCATGGCCTTGTTATCATCCTAAAATTAAGATTTCTAATGAAAAATTAAAACATAGAGCAATATTTATTGGGGCATTTGATCCCCATAAAAATTTAAAAGAACTTTTAATTACAATACCAAAATTGCTGAATGATTCTCCTCTGCAAGAATTTATTATAGTAGGAAGTGGAGAGCATATTAAAATTATTGAAGAACTCAAAGAAAGATTCCCTGAATCTATCAAACATTATAAATCTTTGAGTCGTGAAGAGTGCCTAGAATTGATTCAAAGCAGTTACTTTGCATACTCTCCAGCAACCAGGGGAGGCTGGGGGTTTATTGGTGATTCTTGGGCAATGAGCACCCCAGTTGTTATTACCCATAATCATTACGGATTTACAGATGGAATTGACTCTATAGTTACTTCTACTGATGAAATAGTTAATAGAATTAAAGCTATCTATGAAGATCATGAAAAATATAACTCAATTAAAGATGGCGGTCACGAGCGTTATCTTAAAAATCATACATCAGATGCTGTTGGGGAATCTTTTTTTGAAATTTGTAATACTGTAATCAGTTCAGCGAAATAATTATGAGCTCTATTTCTATATATCTTGCAACTCTATATTTTTTTACTGTAGGAGCTGCATTCTTTTCAAGATTCACAAATGTGAATGTTGGTAATTTCCTATCAATATTAATTGCAATAATTGCATTTATTCTAGCTGGGTTGCGCCCGTGGTATTTTCCTGATGTTGACACATACGAACTGATCTATGACCACGGCGCTACTGGTGATTTTAGTAATCCACTATACTGGGCTGCTCACGGCGAGCCTGGATTTAAAATTTTTACATATGTTGCATCTATTTCTGGACTTAACTATGATAGTTTTTTGATATTAATGGCATCTATTTCTTGTATGTTATTAATTTATATATCTCGTATTTCTAAAATTCCCTTCTCCTATTTGTGGTTTACTTACTTTAGTTTTTATTTTATTACTCGAGATCTTGGTGTTATTCGTCTCTCAATAGCTTCTCATTTGATTGTTATAGCTTTTCTTCAAAGAAAAATGATTTGGCACATTTTTACTTTGGGAATAGCAACACTTACTTTTCAATATTTTGCTTTTGTAGCTATATTGGCAAGGTTTATGTCTCGGCTAAAAATAAATTGGCTTTCTCTTTTAATATTATTTTTATTATCATTTTCTTTATCAAGTTTACTTAGTTTTGATGGTATAAGTTTTCTTCTCCCAGAAGAAACAGCAAACAATTATCAAGATAGTGCAGAGGTCGCAGCCAGTTCAAGCTCAATAATTGTTCCAGTAGTTAGGAACTTGTTCTTTGCATTTTTTATCTTATTTCTGTTAAGAGATAAAACTGATAGCCAATTAATAAGATTATTAATATGGGCTGCATTACTTTCAGCTACTATGTATGTAATGACATCTGGTATCTTAGTAGTAGCGCAACGCTTTTCTGCATATTTTGGTGCAGCAGTACCATTAACCCTTGCATATTTAATGCACTCCGATGGGTTTAAAAATCATCAATTTTTACTTGTTGCTACGTTTGTCATATTAAATTTTATATCTTTATTTTATTTTAATAATTTTGTTTGGTCTCCAGATATAAATTATTATGAATTATATAACGCAGAAACTTTTTAAATGAAAAGAATTGCTATATTAATGGCAGCCTTTAATGGAGAGGAGTGGATAGAAGAACAATTACACTCTATATTCTCTCAGAAAGATATCGAAGTTGATTTATTTGTAAGTTTAGATTTGTCAATTGATAAAACTGCAGATATCTTAAAAACTTTTAAATTCAATGAACATAATTTATTTATATTGCCCTATGGAGAAAAATTTGGCTCTGCCGCAAAGAATTTTTTTAGGCTAATTAATGAAATAAATGTTCAAAACTACGATTTTGTTGCATTTTCAGATCAAGATGATATTTGGCAACCTAGAAAAATCATCAAAGGTATTGAAGCTATTCAATTGCATAAATCAGATGCATATTCATCAGACGTTATAGCTTTTTGGCAGAATGGTAAAAAAAGATTAATTAAAAAATCTTATCCTCAAAGAAAATATGACTTTATGTTTGAATCCGCAGGACCAGGGTTTACTTATATTTTTAAAACCAAACCATTCCTAGATTTCCAGAAATTTGTAAGGAATAACTTAAATGAAATTTACAATCTTGAGCATGATTGGTTAGCATACTCTTTTTTTAGATCTAAAGGTCATAAATGGCTGATTGATAAAGATAGCTCCAATGCTTTGTATAGACAACATAAGAATAATCAATATGGTGCAAATGCTTCTTTTTTGAAATTCTTTCATAGATTCAAATTGATAATAAATGGCTGGTATTTCAATCAGGTAAATACTATCTCTACTGTTTTAAAACTCCCTGCAGTAAATATGAGATTTCTTGTTACCAACCTTTTCCAAACAAGGCGCAAGAAAGTTCATGCTGTAAGTATGATAATATTATTCTTACTTTCAAGAAATTAAACTATAAGACTTAGCAATCCAAAAATGATCAAATTTATAAATCTTAAAAAAGAAAACCCATCTTTAATAATTTTTGAAAAATATAAAGATGCTGTGAATGCAGGACAACAAAATGTTGAAGCTATATCAATTTCATCATTTAATACAATAAGCAATGAAGTTGACTCAAGATACGTAAATTTAAAATTTATAGATAATGATGAGTTCATTTTTTTTAGTAATTATAATTCTCCTAAATCAAATGCTTTCAAGTCTCATAATCAAATAGCTGCATGTATTTATTGGTCAACAATTAATTTTCAAATCAGGATGAAAGCAAAAATTAAGAAAATGTCTGCTCAATTTAATCAAGATTATTTTCAAGGAAGATCTAAAGAAAAGAATGCATTAGCTATTAGCTCTGATCAATCTAGTGTTATATCCTCATATGATCTTGTTACTGAAAAATACAAATATGCAAAAAAAAATAATAATTTATCGAAATGTCCAGACTATTGGGGAGGATATTGCTTTAGACCATATGAAATTGAATTTTGGGAAGGACATGAATCTAGAATTAATAAAAGAAATCTTTATAAATTAGAGCACAATGATTGGCAGCATTATGTTTTAGAGCCATAAAATTGTTTAAAAATATACTATTTTGTTATAGAATCCACTTTTATGAAGTATGTCAAAAATATTCTTTCCTTATAACTTTTTTACTATAGGCAATTTACCATAGCTATCAATAAAAAAAGTTCTGCTCCCATTAACTCCAATATAAAAGCAGAAAAGGTCATGCTCATTGGCTCTGAGGGAGAAAAATTAGGTTTATTTGCTATAAATGATGCTATAGATAAAGCCATGCAAGCTGATGTTGATCTGGTACAGGTTTCGCCAAACAACTCGAACCCTGTAGTATGCAAATTAATGGATTATGGGAAGCATATTTTTGCGAAGAAAAAAAATACTTCTTCTTCAAAAGTAAAAGTTAAAAAAACATCAGTCAAAGAGATAAAATTTAGGCCCTCAACTGATATAGGTGACTATAATATTAAATTAAAAAAGATAAAAAGCTTTATTCTTGCCGGCGATAAGACTAAAATAACAGTCCGATTTAGAGGTAGGGAAATTTTAAATAGCAATCTTGGTTTGAATCTCCTAAATAAAATTAGAGATGAGCTTCAAGACATGTCTCAAGTAGACCAAGAGCCATCATTAGAAGGCAGACAGTTATTAATGGTTTTATCACCTTTAAAAAAGAATTAAAAATTAATTATATAAAATAATGGGATATAAATTAAAGTCACACTCAGGTGCAGCTAAGCGCTTTAAAAGAACTGGTAGCTCTGTTAAAAGAAAGAGTGCTAATAAGAATCATATACTTACAAAACAGTCTACAAAAAGAAAAAGGCATAATAGAGGATTAACTAAGATGTCTGGGACCACATTAAAGATAGTTGAAAAACTTATAAAATAATTATGCCAAGAGTTACTAAATCCGTTACAGCTAAAGCAAAACATAAGAAGGTACTTAAGGCCACAAAAGGCCACTATGGTGCTAGAAGCAGGCTATACAAGACTGCTAAGCAATCAAATATCAAATCTCTTCAATATGCTTTTAGAGACAGAAAAAATAAGAAAAGGTCATTCAGATCTCTTTGGATTGCCAGAATAAACGCTGGATCTAGAGATTTTGGAGTTTCATATGCAACTCTTATTAGCTCTATGACGAAAAAAAATATTATTCTTAATAGGAAAATTCTCTCAGATCTTGCTATATCTGATAATTCAACTTTCAAAAAGGTTGTTGAAAAAGCAATAAGCTAAATACTGGTAATATGCCAGATTCTAAAGATATCTTTACTCCAGAACCTCTCAAGGAATTTGGAGCACATCATCCGATAAATCATATGTTAGATTCTATATTAAAACTTTTGAGTTCATTTGGATTTAAAATTGCTGAGGGGCCAGAAGTTGAAACCGAAGAATTTAATTTTGATATGCTGAATATTAAAAAAACTCATCCAGCTAGACAAATGCACGATACTTTTTATGTGAACAAAATGTCAAATGTATTGAGGACACATACCTCACCAGTGCAGATTAGAGGCATGTTAAATAACAAACCACCGCTTGCTTTAATCTCTGGTGGAAAAGTATATCGAAAAGATGATGATTCTACTCATCTACCAATGTTCCATCAAATTGAAGGCATATATGTTAATGAAGATGTGGATTTTTCAAATCTTAAAGATCTTATATTCAAGATAATAAATTCTCTTTTTGGAAAAGAAGTTAAGTTAAGATTCAGACCATCATACTTCCCTTTTACTGAGCCTTCAGCTGAGGTAGATATTTTATCGGAAAAGGGCGAATGGCTTGAAATTCTTGGTTGTGGAGTTGTAAACCCAATAGTATTAGAAAACTGTAATATTGATTCAGACAAATATAGTGGGATTGCTTTTGGTCTTGGCGTTGAAAGAATAGCAATGCTAAAGCATGAAGTGAATGATATTAGAGAATTTTATAAATCAAATTTAGATTTTTTGAGTCAATTTAAGTGAAGATCGCATATAACCACATTATAAGTAATATTAAATCTAATCCAGGCATCGAAGAAATATCTTCAAAATTGTTTCAATTAGGGCATGAGCATGAAATACAAGATAAAATTTTTGATATAGAAATCACGCCTAATAGAGGCGACTGTTTATCATTGAATGGAATATTGAGAGATCTTTCAATTTTTTATGAAGTAAATATTGATAAAGATATATATCAAGACAAGATTGATAATATGGAAATAGATTTTGAAAACAATGCTATGCATGACTGCCCAAATATATCTTTTTTGAAAATTGAAATTGATAGTAATATTACTAAATATACTGGAGAACTGAAACAATATTTTTCAGATTTAGAAGCAAACAAAAACAATTTCTTTACCGATATTTCAAACTATATTTCATATGAAACAGGCCAGCCAACTCATTGCTATGATCTAGAAAAAATAGGTAATTCTCTTTCATTGGATTATATTGACGATAAAAGAACATTCAAAACTTTAATTGATAAGGAAATTAAACTTACTGGGAGGAATCTTGTTTTTTTAAAAAATGATAATGTTATTAATCTTGCCGGAGTTATGGGAGGAAAAAGTACATCATGCTCTGCCTCTACCAGATCAGTTTTAGTTGAATGCGCATACTTTAATCCTGAATCAATTATTGGTAAATCTGTAAAATATGACCTAAATTCTGATGCAGCGTACAAGTTTGAAAGAAGTGTCGATCCCGCAGTTCAAGAGAGTGTATTAAGAAGATTTTTACAGATTGTTTCTGAGCATGCAAAAATTAGAAAAGTTGAACTTTACGAACAGATAAATAAAGAATTTGAATCTACTTCAGTGCCACTGGATATTGATAAAATAAATAAAATTATTGGTATAAATATCAGTTCAGTAGAATATATAGAACATCTTTCGAAACTTGGATTTTTAATAAATGATAATAAAATCATAGTGCCTTCTCATAGAAGTGATATTAAAAGTCAGAATGACATAGCTGAAGAAATTTCCAAAATTATTGGTTTTGATCAAATACCAGTAAAAGAAATTAAATTTCCAACAAAGGAAATAAATGAAGATGTTCAAGCTGAAGAAAAATTTAAATCCTTTTTAATCGATAATGGTTTTTATGAAGTTATCAACAATCCTTTTGAGCATGAGCTCTCGGGTAATTCAATAGAAATTGACAATCCCTTAGATTCAAACAAAAAATATTTAAGGACTAATTTAAAAAACTCCCTAATAAATAATCTTCTATATAACGAAAGAAGACAAAATGATTCTGTTAAATTTTTTGAATTTTCTGATATCTATTCAATTGATGAGTCTATTAAAAAGAAAAGAGTTGTTGGTATTATTGCCAGTGGAAGAGTATCAAATCATTATGAAGACTTTCAGAAGAATATAGACATTAAATACTATACCAATCTTTTCAGTAAAATTATTCGGAAAAAAAATCTCAAGTTTGAAATTATTTCTAGAGACGAGCTTAATACAAAATCACGGAATCAAATTGTATATTTAGAGATTGATTTCGACGAAATTAAAAATCATATATACGATTATAATAAGATTGCTACAAATCCAGTAAAATATACTTTGTATAAGCCAATATCAGAATACCCAAAGGTTTTTAGAGATCTTTCATTCTCTGTTAGTAATTTTGATAGCATTGAAGATTTGCATAACTTAATTATGAATTATGAAAACAAATTATTAAAAAATAAATTTGTTTTTGATTTTTTTAATAATCCAAAGGTTAATATTGTCAAAATTGGCTTTAGGTTTGCCTTTCAATCTGACAATAGAACTTTATTAGATGAAGATGTTAATAATATAATGAATGCAATAATAAATAAGGCTAAAAATATTTCTGGAGTTGAGATACCTGGTCTTTAGTTAATTATGACAGTTACTAAAAAGGAAATATCAAAAAAATTAGCGATCGATTTAAATATTTCTATAAAAGAATCTGAGAGTTTAGTTAATAATTTTATTAATCAAATTAAAAATAACTCAAAAAATGAAATTGTAAAGATTCACAACTTCGGAACTTTTTTTTATAAATATACAAAAGAGAGGATTGGCAGGAATCCTAAAACAAAAAAACTTTACAAAATAAAATCTTTTAGAAAACTAGCATTTAAACCATCAAATAGTCTAAAAAATGATATTAACTGATATAATTTGTGTTAATTTTGGACGTTATTATTATGAAATTTAATCAAAAAACAAAAATACTTTTACTCACTTTTATTTTTTTATTTCCTTTATTAAGTGCTCAATCTTTAGACCTTAAAGAGCTTGATAAAGAATTTATGGAGAGTTTGCCAGATGAGGTTCGTGACGATGTAACCAAGGAAATTGAAAGAAATAATGAAGAAGAAGACATTTTAAGCAGAAGACCTTCAACAAAACTTTCTAAACTTGATAGTGTTAAAGAATGGGAAGAATTTAAGAAAAAACAAAATCTAAAAGATAAAACAGAGAGATACGGACTTCAAATTTTTAGCTCAATGCAATCTTCATTTATGCCACTAAATGAACCAAATTTTGGTAATAATTATGTGGTTGATTATGGCGATATAATAAAAATCCAATTGTTTGGAAATACCTTAGGGGTTGGGAATACTACATACATAACAGATGTAAAAAGAGATGGAACACTTGTGCTTGAAGATCTTGATAGCATATCTGTAGCTGGTCTCAACTTTGAACAAGTTGTAGATTTAATTAAAAATAAATATTCTCAATCATTTATAGGTGTAGATGTTGCAGTAACCATGACAGAAATGCGCGATATCAATGTATTAGTTACCGGAAATGTAGAATTTCCTGGTATTTATACACTTAGTGGAAATTCTAATATTCTCCAAGCCTTAAATGTATCTGGTGGACCTAAAGAGAATGGTAGCTTAAGAAATATAGTTATCAAGAGAAAAAATCAACCTGATATAGAGGTAGATTTATATGAAGCATTAATTTTTGGAGATATCGATAATATACCATTTTTAATGTCTGGAGATTCTATAAACATCAGACCAGTCAATAATTTAGTTAGAGCTGGATACGGCTTTAACAATGTTGCTGTTTTTGAAATGAAGAGTGGTGAAACCCTTGAAGATTTAATTAAATTCTCTGGCGGCCTAAATATCGAAGCTGCTAATAGCTCACTTAAACTCGTAAGATTTAATGAAAATAATTTTACAGATTTTGATATCGCATCAGATCAATTTCAGAGCTATAAATTGAAGAATCTTGATTCTATATACGCATTTAAAGAAGACATTGGCGTCATAACAGTATCAGGTGATGTTAAATATCCTGGTAATTATTCTATTTCATCGTCTGATAGATTATCAGACGTATTAGAAAGAGCTGGCGGTTATATAAAATCTGCTTATCCTTTTGGAGCTAGCCTATACAGAGAGAGCACAAGAGAACTTGAGACTTTGTTCGTTGAAAAAGCTTACAGAAATCTCATTACATATATAGCTACAAACCCTGGTTCTCTTGAGGGGACAGGTTCTGGTGAAGGAATTGCCTATATTCTTACTGAAATAAAAGATCATGAGCCACTTGGAAGAGTCATAGCTGATTTTGATTTAACAAATTTAAATGATAATTTACAAAGCAATATTTATTTACAAGATAAAGATTCTATCCATATTCCTTCTTATGACTCAAATATTTATATATTTGGTGAGGTTGGTAATCCGGGCTCCATTCTTTTCAAAGAAAATGCAAATTTAAAAAGTTATATTGATAATTCTGGCGGATTCACAAAATTTTCTTCAAAAGATTCAATTTTTATTGTTGCACCTAATGGTGAAACTCAAAAAGTATATGTGAATGGGTTAAGAAAATATATTGCACAAGATTATGATATATATCCAGGTTCTGTTATTTATGTTCCTAGAGATGTTGGAAGAGTTCAGGGATTAAATTTTTATGCGACTATTGCTCCAATTTTTAGCAGCTTAGCACTATCGATCGCTTCACTCAATTCAATTAGCGATTAGAATATAAGTTGTATAAATTGTAAATTTAGTGATGAATAGATTAAGGAATACACTTTTTCTTATATCATTATTTTTTGTATCATATAATTCCTCTGCAACATCATATAATTCCTTTGGCCAAACAGGTCTAATTAATATTCCATCTGCTGAAGTACATGATGAGCAATCAATTTTCTTCACATTTAAAAGAACTAATTATACAAAACTTGGAACAATTACAGTGACACCATTTGATTGGTTTGAGGCAAGTTATTTTTATTATCGACCTGATGATCTTCGTTGGGGTGGAGTTCAAGGTCTATACCTTGATAAGGGTTTTAATATGAAAATCTCTTATAAACCTAAATCATTATTAGCACCAAAATTAGCATTAGGTTTAGATGATTTTGCTGGTACAGGGCAATTTACAAAAGAATATATTGCTGCAACTTATAATTTTAATAATTTTAAACTTACGGGTGGAATTGGTTGGGGAAAATTTGTTGGTGAGAATACTATCAATAATCCTTTGTCAGTTTTTGGCGAAGGACTAAAAATCAGAGAAAATGAATCTGATAATTTTGGAAGAGGAGGCAACTTAAGTACAGATTTATGGTTTAGGGGGGATGCGACTTTATTTGCAGGTATGGAATTTAAAGTACCAAAAATTAAAGGATTAAATTTTAAAATAGAGTCTAATCCATTTGATTATCTTAAATTTGGTTGTTGTGGTGAGGGAACGTCTAGAAATACAAATATTCTTAGAAAAAATGAATCTGATATTAATTTTGGATTTAGTTATAAGTATAAAAATTTTGGGAATATAGATTTCTCTTATATTAAAGGAAATACATGGAATATTAGTTTGTCTGTTGGCTTTTCCTCAAAGAAACCACTAAGAAAAAAGAATAAATTCAAGCCATCAATTCAGAATAATCAATATAATCTTGATAAGAAAAATGAATTTTATGTGGATGTTCTCGAGAACCTTAATAACAACAAAATCTATTTGCAAACTGCTAATGTAAAAGAACAAAAATTAGAAGTCACAGTAGATTCATTAGAGCATTTCAATCCAATTATTTATTCTTCAAGAGCTGCATTTATTGCAAATGAAGTGGCAAAATTTAATGATATTCAATTTGATAAGATAAGTGTGGGACATATAAATAGGGGCGCTCAAATTAATAGTATTACTTTTAAGTCCTCAGATTTAAACTTAGTTGAGAGATACCCAGATGTGCTCGTCCAAAGAAACTCTCACTTAAAGAATATTAATCCTCATGAGTATAGGGATCACGAATTTAAGCCAAAGGTAAACTTCCCTATATTTATTAATAACATTGCTCCAGATGTTAGAACACATATAGGATCTCCTCAGCGATTTATGTATACAGGCATAGGGGTAAAACTCTCATCTGAGATTCAACTTAATAGAGAATTTGCTATTTATACAACCGTTGCAAAATCAATTGTAGATAATTTTGATGAGAAAGCTTCTGAACCAAGTTCAGGATTAGAGCTTGTTAGAACACAAATTGTAGATTATCTTCAACAAACTTCTAAAGACTTTTATTTAAGAAACCTGGAGCTAGAAAGAATATGGATGCCTTATAAAAATATTTACTCAAAAGTTTCTATTGGTCTGCTCGAACAGATGTATGGCGGAATAGCTACTGAGATCATGTATAAACCTTTTGATTCAAATTTAGCCTATAGTATTGAATATAATCAAGTAAGAAAAAGAGCTTTTGATGGTAAGTTTGATTTCTTAGATTATGAAGTATCTACGCAACATTTTAATCTTGCTTATTATCACCCATCAACCAATATTCTTGCTAAATGGAGTTATGGTAAGTATCTTGCACAAGATAAAGGCTACACGCTTGATTTATCTAGAAGGATGCCATCTGGATGGACTGCTGGCATTTTCTTTTCAAGAACAAATGTTTCCGCTGAAGAATTTGGAGAAGGCAGTTTTGATAAAGGCTTTTACTTTACATTTCCTCTAAGTATTTTTTCAAAAGGCTATAGTAAAGATGTTAATGGTCTTTCATTGAAAACAATGACGCGTGATGGTGGCCAGAAATTAGAACTCGGTAATAGACTAATTGACTCGTTTTATGGATCAACAAGAACTGAAATCAAAGAAAACTGGAAAAACTATCTAGATTAAATTCTTAAGATAAAAAAAAGCGGCATCGCCGCTTTTTTTATTAGCTATTAAATAATTAACCAGAACTAGTCGTTGACGATGTTGTTGTCGATGACGTTGTTGTAGTAGAACTAGATGTAGTGGTTGTACTTGGAGTAGTAGTAGTAGAACTCGTAGTAGTACTTGGAGTCGTAGTAGTACTAGTAGAACTCGTAGTAGTACTTGGACTTGTAGTTGTAGAACTTGTAGTTGTTGGCGATGACGAAGTTGTTGTTGAACTCGAAGTAGTTGAACTTGTAGTCGTCGGCGCTGGTGTCGGAGCCGGTGTAGGCGCTGGTGTCGGAGCCGGTGTAGGCGCTGGAGTCGGAGCCGGTGTTGGTGCAGGTGCAGGTGCAGGTGTTGGTGCAGGTGCAGGAGCTGGATCAGCATCATCACTAGAATTTAATAATGCTACGGCAGCTGCAACAGCAGCAGCTATAGCACCAGGACTAAGAGGTGCATCTGGATCAATCTTTTCATTGTCACTACTTAAACCATCATCGGCTTCATGATTATCAGCTTGAATATTATTTGGTAGAAAACCATAAAAGAACGCAAATACGGTTCCCCATAATACTTTAAACCTGGATTTTATAAACTTTGCCATTATTTTCCTCTTAATTAACCCCTAATTATCGTATTAAATCATAAAAATGTTTTTTGTTCCATAAATAAAGTGTTTCAGTTATGCAACATAATTATGTTTC
>MDTB01043032.1_pt1 | contig 26710 bp, 25 predicted proteins | sample 811161 | NCBI WGS metagenome assembly MDTB01 (sample SAMN05326650, study PRJNA326480) | marine metagenome | isolation source: seawater | place: Mediterranean Sea | collected 2009 | reverse complement strand
TTCTATAATTCAACTTCAACTCTTCAAAGAAAAGTTGTTTTTGATCAAGATAAAGAAGGTATAAAAAAAATTGCTACTAATGCTGCATTATTAATAAAAGATTTAGCAGAAAAAAATCAAGAAACAGAGTGGAGTTTTGAATACTCACCTGAAAGCTTTACTGGAACTGAGCTTGAATATGCTAGAGAGGTTTGTGATGAAGTCGTTGAGATTCTTAAACCTGTATCGAAAAATAAGATCATCATAAATCTGCCTGCAACAGTTGAGATGTCGACGCCAAATATTTATGGAGATCAAATTGAATGGATGCACGAAAATCTTCTAAATAGGAGTGATATTTGTTTAAGTCTCCATCCGCACAATGATCGAGGTACTGCAGTAGCTGCATCAGAATTTGGGCTCATGGCTGGAGCAGATAGAGTTGAGGGGACGCTTTTTGGAAATGGAGAAAGGACAGGAAATGTGGACATTGTAACAATTGCTTTAAATATGCTTACACAGGGGATTGATCCAAAATTAGATTTCTCTAATATAAACTCTGTCATGAGAGAGGTTGAATATTGCAATCAATTGCCTGTTCATCCAAGACATCCTTATGCAGGGGATCTTGTTTTTACAGCATTCTCTGGATCTCATCAGGATGCAATTAAGAAGGGTTTTAAGGCAATAAACGAATCTAATAATCCAAAGTGGGAAGTTCCTTATCTGCCTATTGACCCTGCAGATTTAGGAAGAAGCTATGAAGCAGTAGTTAGAATCAATTCACAATCTGGCAAAGGAGGAGTTGCATTTTTGCTAGAAAAAGATCATGGAGTGTCTTTACCGCGAAGACTACAAATAAGTTTAAGTCAAAAAATACAAAAACTTGCTGACGAAACAGGAAAAGAAATCACTAGCTCTCAAATCTGGGAGATTTTTGAAACTAATTACCTAAAGCCTAAGAATAATTTTTCATATATCAAGCATTCTTCAACATCTGATGGTGATTTACACTCCTTGGCACTAGAAATGAATATGGATTCTAATGCAGTCAAGATCAAAGGTACTGGTAATGGTCCAATCGATTCATTTGTAAATGGACTTTCAGATCAACTAGGATTTAATATTAAAGTTGCTGATTACCATCAAACAGCCATATCTTCAGGCTCTGATGCAAAAGCTGCTGCCTACATTGAGCTTGAAAAAGATGGTAAGACCTTTTGGGGAGTTGGTATTCACCCAAATACAACTAGAGCTTCATTTGATTCAATAATTGTTGGATTGAGTAAGCTTTTAACTAGCTAGTCAAAATCAGGCTCTCTCTTTTCAAAAAAAGCTTTTACTGCTTCTCGATTCTGAGAGCTAACTGTAAGTTCATTTTGGATTTCAGCTTCATCATGAAAAGTGTCCCAATAACTAACGTGTAAAGACTCTCTCATCAATCTTTTTGTATGGTTAAGAGATTGTGAAGACCTTTTTGCTAAATGTTCAGCCCAGGTATATGTTGTGCTTTCTAATTCCTCTAACGGTACCACTTTATTGGCAATGCCGTACTTCAAGCAATCATGAGCTGATATTTTTTTAGCCTCAATTGCATGCTCATATGCTTTTGAAAATCCCATATACTTTGGCAGGTACCACGATAAACCACCATCTGGAACTAATGCGATATTACTAAAAACAGATAAAATATAACTATCATCTGACATCACTCTAAGATCACAAGACATTGCAATTGCAGCTCCAATTCCTGCAGCAGGTCCTGCAATTGAACCAATAACTGGTTTTGGCATTTCAATTATATTTTTAAAAAAAGGTTTATAACCTCTTATCAAAGCATCCTTTGATCCTTTCCAGCTTGCACTTCTCTCACTTAAATCAGCACCAGCAGAAAAACCTCTTCCTGATCCTGTTAATATAACAACTCTGATATCATCATCATTTTTAACATCTTCGGTTGCCTCTTGAAAGTCCCACACAAGCTGTTCATTAACCGCATTTAAAAGCTTAGGTCTGTTAAGCTTTATTGTTGCTACTTTGCCCTTCTTATCTAATTCAATAGTTTCTAGATTCATGTTTACTCCCTGATTATCTTTTTGAAATTAAAATATGGCCATTTGTATATGTTATTTGACCGCTAGCTTCTTCTTTATCAGATCGAGACCATTCAACCTTTGATTTTGGTCCAGGATTTGAATTTACAAAAGTTTTAATTATTTCTTCAATTATTTTACTGTTAGGTGCAGCAATATTACATTTTTTAATTGAGTATCTTAAAACATCTGAAATTACAGGGTTTGATAACTCTCTAAGTTTTTTTAAATCAATAGAGTTAGTTATTAAATCATTATATTTCTCGTGCATTAAATAGGAATAACTATTATTTCTATCTTTTATAATTTTTGAAAAGTTATTAATTCTATTTGGAAAGTTATTCCATTTTCTTTCTAGCATAGGAAATATCTCATTTCTTAAATAATTTCTATCAAAATCATTACTTAGATTTGAATCGTCTTCAATATAATCAATATTATTTATATTTAAATAATCTAATATCTGTTTTTTTGATATTTCCAGAAAGGGTCTTATTAATACCCCCTTCCCTAGGGACCTTTGTAGTTTTGGCCCCTCCATTCCGTCTGGGCCAGTTCCCCTTAGAAGTCTCATAAATAATGTCTCTGCAACATCATCACTGTGATGCCCTAATAGTAATTGATCGCCTGCATTTAGTATCTTTTCAAAAACTCTGTATCTGGCCTTCCTTGATGCTGATTCTAGTCCACCTCCATCAACTTTAATCTCGATTGATTCAGTAATTAAATTAATGTTTAATTTTGAGCAGGTCTCAATACAATGATTTTCCCACATGGCTGAATGTTTAGACAAATTATGATTTATATGGATTGCCTTAACATCAATCTCTTGATAAGCCTTTAAAGACGATAAAAGATGAACTAATGCAGTTGAATCTGGGCCTCCACTATAACCAATAAGGATGCCTTTGTTGAGATTTGTATGTTCTCTAATTAGACTTTCTGTTAGCAATATTTATATCTCTACTATATCTTTACCAAATACATCTTCAAGTGAAAAAAAGCTTTCAAGGGAAGGTGTAAATTTAAATTCATCTCCAATCTCTATTATAGCCTCTGATTGTTCTGAAGTTACTCTAACATTTAGCCGGCATGATCCATTTTTCCAAAAATCTTTATCAAATGCATCAAGGTATTCTGAAAACTTTGTTAATGAGCTAGCATTTGAGCTATTTATATCAATTGTTACTTCTTTAACTCTTTTATTAAGAATAGAGTCAACAGTGAGGACTTCTTTAACCCTCATTCTAAACATTAAACTTCCTAAGTCTCCAGTTCTGTAATCATCCACCTCTACTGTTCCCTTAAGAGATAAAATCTCACCCTCTTTCAAAATATTATGACAGCTCTCCAAGGTTTCACTTGATACTATGCCATCCATACTTCCAGTTCCATCATTAAAGTTAATGAAAGTTAGTGGCTTGCCTTTTCTATCTTTGATTTGCCTAACGCTATTGATTAAGCATATTAAAGAAGCAGTTTTTGTATCATTTGATAATTCACTAATCTTTTTTGATCTTATCTTTCTTATTTTATTTTCAATTGCTGTAACTGGATGTCCAGATAAGTAATACCCCAAAGATTTCTTTTCTAATTCTAGCTTTTCTGTGAGAGTTAGAGGGGTGATGTTCTCATATTTTTCATATGGATTAAAATTATCATCTATTGAAGAAAATAAATCGCCGCTTTGAAGTCCTGAATTGTTGTTACTGGCTCCATCTCTAAGCATATCTTGAACAGATTTAATTGCTATTGTTCTAGATGGTGCAAGACAGTCAAATGCTCCAGCTTGAGATAAGGCTTCTAGAGATTTTTTACCACCTAATTTAATATCAACTTTTTTTGAAAAGTTCCACAAATCTTTAAAATGATTCTCATTCCTGATCGAACAAACATGATTTATAAAAGCATCTGCGACACCTTTTATTGCACCCAATCCGTATTCAATATCTAGATCTTTATTAACAATAAACCTCTTCATTGAGGTTTGTATATTTGGATTAAGCACATTGATCTTCATACGAGAACACTCTTGAATCAAAGCATGAATTTTATCTGTATTCCCGAGCTCAGATGAAAGAACAGCTGCCATAAAGTGCTCAGGATAATATGTTTTAAGATACGCTGTTTGATATGAGATTAGTGCATATGCTGCAGAATGAGATTTATTGAAACCATATTCAGCAAACTGATTGATTAAATCAAATATTTGTTCAGCATTTTTTGGCGCGATGTTGTTATTTTCACAACCTTTAACAAATATTTCTCTTTGTTCTTCCATTTCTTCTTTCTTCTTTTTACCCATTGCACGTCTCAGAATATCAGCCTGGCCTAATGAAAAACCTGCCAATACCCTAGCTGCTTCCATTACCTGTTCTTGATAGACTATTACTCCATAGGTCTCTTCTAAAACTGATTCAAGTAACTTGTGCGGGTATGTAACCGGGCTTTTCCCATGTTTTCTATCTACAAACTCATCATGCATACCAGAATTTAAAGGGCCTGGTCTATAAAGTGCCAGCAGTGCAGTTATTTCCTCAAATTTAGTTGGTTTGAGTCTCTTAATGAGGTCTCTCATACCAGATGACTCTAACTGAAAAACTGCCATGGTTTTTCCAGATGAGAGAAACTTAAAGACTTTTTCATCATTCAAGGGGATATTTTCAAGATCCAGCTTATTAGAATCTTCCTTGTTCTCATTTATAGATTTAAGAGCTCTATCAATTACAGTTAATGTTCTAAGTCCAAGAAAGTCAAACTTTACCAATCCAATCTTTTCTACATCATCTTTATCATATTGCGTCATTACTGAACTTGATGATCGATCAACATAAACAGGACAAAAATCCGAGATACTTCCAGGGGCAATCACAACTCCTCCTGCATGTTTTCCTACATTTCTGGCAATGCCTTCAAGCTTATATGATAGATTCACGATTTCTCTGACCTCATCATCGTTTTTAATACTTTGTGCAAATAACGGCTGTTCTTCTTTAGCTCTATCTAAAGTCATACCAGGAGCAAAAGGGATCATTTTTGAAATTCTATCACCAAGAGCATAAGGCTTGCCTAACGCTCTTGCTACGTCTCTTACAACTGCTCTTGCAGCCATTGTTCCAAATGTTGCTATTTGCGAAACAGCTGCTACTCCATACTTTTTGCTTACATAGTCAATAACTAGGTCTCTTTTTTCCATACAAAAATCAATATCAAAATCAGGCATTGATAGTCTTTCGGGATTTAGAAATCTTTCGAAAAGAAGACCATGATCAATTGGATCTAATGTTGTTATACCCAAGGCATAAGCTACTAGCGATCCGGCCCCTGATCCTCTTCCTGGGCCAACTGGAACATCATTGCTCTTTGACCATTCAATAAAATCATAAACAATTAAAAAATAACTTGAAAAGCCCATAGTTTTAATTTGATCTAGCTCATAGCTAAGTCTTAACTTATATTCATCTTGCTTTTCATTAGAAAACTTATTGATATATGAATTAAGTCTTTTATTAGATAGTTCCTCAAGATATGTATCAAAATTATGTTTTTTTGGTACTGGATATTCAGGTAGAAAATATTCTTTTGTATCAAAAGAAACATTGCATTTTTTTGCAATCTCATTTGTATTTGTTACTAATGATTCGCAGTCTTTAAATAAATCTTCCATTTGATTGGATGATTTAAAATATTGTTGTTCTGAAAAAATTTTTTCTCTATTTGGATCATTTAAGGTTCTTGAAGTATTAATACACACCTTTGTTTCATGAACCTCATAATCATCTTGATTTGCAAACAAAACATCATTTGTAGCTACCAGAGGGATACCCTTGTTTACAGCTAATGGGAGAACATTCTTAAAATATTCTGTCTCATCAGGTCTGTTTGTTCGCTGAACTTCCAAAATAAAATCATCTTTAAAATGCTTTGTAAATTGATCTATAACTTTATTTGCTTCAGAAACATTGTTTCTCTTTAGATACTCAAAGATGTGGCTATCTTTTCCGCCTGAAATTGTCAGTATGTCAGTTTTAAGTTTAATTAATTCATTAAAACTTATTACTGGAAGACTGAAACTATTATTGTTGTGGGCATTAGATATTACCTTCATAAGGTTTTTATGTCCTTCATTGGTTTTTGCTAAACATAAAAGCTCGTGAGAACTCTCATCATTTTCAAAAATTAATCTTATTGAAGCACCTGATATAGGTTTAATGCCAGCTTGCTCACATTTATTAAAAAATTTTACCAAGCCAAACATATTTGATTTATCTGTTAAAGCAACAGAGGGTATGGAGTTTTTAGAAGCGCTTTCAACTATTTGATCAATTGTCAATAATCCTTGTGTAATGCTGTATTCTGAGGAAATCCTTAAATGTGAAAAAGCGCCGCTCATCTTTCTAAAACACCTTTAAAAGTTCTCCTATGAATATCACAATATCCATGAATTCTTAGCAATTCTAAATGATTTTTTGTTCCATAGCCTTTATTACTTATAAAATCATAATTTGGGAATTGTGTATTGTATTTATTCATTAAATTATCTCTATAAACTTTAGCAATTATTGAAGCTGCGCTAATAGCATTCTCCGAAGAATCACCGCCAATAATAGCCCTCATTGGGATCTCTAGATCTGGTTTATGTATACCATCGACTAAAACCAAAGCAGGTTTTATTGGTAAGTTTAGTATAGCTTCTTTCATTGCCAATAAAGAAGCTTTAAGAATATTAATTTCATCTATTACTTTATTATCAACAACACCATATCCAAAGTAAGAGTTTTTCAATATTGCTTCAGCTAAAAAAGCTCTCTTATTAGGGGATAGTTTCTTAGAATCTTTTAAGCCAACTATTTCTTTTTTTAGAATGACTGCAGCAGCAACAACCGGTCCTGCTAAGCAGCCTCTTCCCACTTCATCAGTTCCCGCTGTGAAGATATTTTTCAAGCTAAAGTTATTTCTTGAGCGGCTTTTGAATAGCCAACGCCAATTAACATCTCTCTCAATGTTTCAGCAATATCCACAGGACTCTCCCTCAATAGAAGAGTATCTTTAATAGCTTGTTTGATATTTTCTTTTGTAAAATTATTTTGCAATAATTCAACAAAGTAACTTTTACCAAGAAGTAAGTTTGGTAATCCAATATTATTAACTTTGAGCATACGAGATATTATCGAATAATTTATAAAATTGGTCTTGTAGCAGATTATTGTTGGGCATTCTAAGATGGCAGATTCTAGTGTGGCTGTTCCAGAAGTAACAATAGAAAGCTCTGAAATAGAAAGAAATTCCCGCATAGCATTTTCTTTGATCACTACTGGTAACTTAAGACCATCGAAAGATTTCTTAATAGACTCCATTAATTTGCGATCAGCTGCAGGAACTAAATATATGTAATCTTTATTTTCAAGTGAATGATCTTTTATAAATTCAATATATGTTGGGAGCATATATTTTATTTCTGATTCTCTGCTTCCTGGTAAAACTGAAATATATTTCTTGTCGGCTTCTAGGTTGTGTTTTTTTAAAACTGCATCAGTGCTAAATTTTTTTAGCTGTGAGAATGGATGGCCTAGTTGAAGACTATTGTGTCCAATTTTCTTATAAAAATTATGTTCAAAGTTAAATAAACATAATGTTAAATCTATATATTTATTAATTGGCTTTACTCTATTTTGTCTCCAGCCCCAAACCGAAGGACTAACAACTTGAATATTCCTATTATCATGAATATTCTTTAATGCTTTATGAATACCGATATTGAAATCAGGAGAATCAATTCCTATAAAAAGGTCAATTTCTTTTTCGATAAAAAGTTTTATCAGCGAGCTTCTTAATTTACTAAGTTTTCTATAATTAATTAAGGGTTGAACTAAACCCATAATATTTATTTCTGAGAAATCAAATTCTGATTTAAAACCCAGCTCTTCTAACTTAGGTCCGCCAATGCCATATAGATTTATATCTGAATTTTTTTTAATTTCCTTTATTAATCCAGCGCCGAGCCTATCACCAGAATGCTCTCCACAAACAACCCCTATATTTAAGGCACTCTTGGTGGGCACTTATCTTAAAATTCCTCTTTCAGAAAGTTCTATTGATTTAATAAAGATATCTAAATAAGGGTCATTTTTGTTTTTATTTAGATTCTTAATTTTATCAATAGCATGATCAATTTTTAATTTCTTCATATATGTTAATTTAAATGCTTTCTTGATTAGACTGATTGATTCTGATGATATGTCATTTCTTGTCATTCCAACAGTATTTAGACCTATAACTCTTGCAGGATCAGCAGCAACTTTAACATATGCAGGTATGTCCATATTTATGGATGTATTCATCCCTACAAAGGAAAAATCTCCTAATTTACAAAACTGGTGAACTGTAGTTAATGCGCCTAATGTTATGTTGTTGCCCATGATTACATGTCCTGCAATGCCAGCATTATTTGCAAAAACATTTTCATTACCAACAAAACAATCATGAGCTACATGACTGTATGCCATAAATAAATTTTCAGAACCTATTTTTGTTATGCCTTTGTCTTGAATAGTGCCCCTATGAACGGTAACTCCTTCTCTAAAAATATTATTGTTACCAATTTCTAGCTTTGTTTTCTCACCCTTGAATTTTTTATCTGGAGTATCTTCTCCAATTGTTGAAAATTGGTAGAAAATATTATCTGACCCGATATATGTTGGTCCTCTTAGAACTACATGACTGAGAAGCTTTGTGCCCTCCTTGATTTCAACATCTTCTCCAATAATACAATATGGACCGATCTCCACTGAATCATCTATCTTTGAAGATGGATGGATTATTGATGTTTCATGAATTTTCATTTTGCCTTCCTATCAGCACATAATATTATGGCAGAACAAACCAACTCATTATCAAGCTCTGCTCTGCAATCAAACTTCCATATACCTCTTTTTTCACTGACAACTTTACTAAACAAATCTATATTATCACCTGGCCTAATCCTTTTTCGAAACCTAACTTTATCAACTCCAGCCAGAACATATATAGAGCCTTCTTCCGGTGTCTTGTTCATAGAGACAAAACCTAAAATACCTGATGCTTGGCCTAAGGCCTCAATAATTATGACTCCAGGAAATATAGGATTATTTGGGAAGTGCCCATTTAAAAAATACTCATCTTCATTAATATATTTTGTTGCGTGAATCTCTTTATTTTCTATAACTTCTATAACCTCGTCTACAAATAAAAAGGGCTCTCTATGTGGTAGATATTTTTTTATATCTTCTTTATTAATCTTCAAGTTATTTTCCTTGTTTTTTTATAAATACTGAGGATTTGGCCCAATCTTTATGACTTTGGGCTGGCATAATTCCAACATAATCACCCGATTCTTTAATATCTTTTGTTATGAGAGTATGAGCTCCAACAGAGACATTGTCGCAAATGTTTAAATGGCCAAGAACTCCAGATAATCCACCCATTCTGAAATTTTTACCAATTTTTGTTGAACCGGCAATTGCACATGATGCTGCAATCGCGGAATTTTCACCTAAAATTACATTATGAGCAATATGAATAAGATTATCTAAAATTACTCCATCTTTTATTTCAGTATCGTCAATCGCTCCTCTATCAATTGAACAGTTAGCTCCAATTTCAACATTTTTACCTATCTTCAGACGTCCAAGTTGTTCAATCTTTACATAACCATTTTGTGAAGGTGCAAATCCAAATCCATCAGATCCAATAACACATCCTGGGTGTATAAGAGTATTTGAAGAAATCGAGACATTTTTTACTATAGAGCAGTTTGCATGAATGGTTACATTGTCTTGAATAATGCAATTGGGTCCAATGACAACATTTGGTCCAATATGTACATTATTACCAATTGATGATAATTCAGAAATTACAGCAGACTCATGAACAGAAGGAGTTAAAGATTCTGATTCAGGTTTAAATATTTTTGAAAGGGTTGCATATGTAATATAAGGATCATCAGATTTCAAAAAATTGAATTTAAGGTCCTCTTTGAACTCTTTATCAACAACAACAGCCGAAGCCTTGCAATTATCTAATAAATTAAAATATTTTTGATTGCTAAGAAAAGTTATAGAGCCTTCACGAGCATTTTCAATAGTTGATAAATTATCTATAAAACAACCTGGATTGCCTATAATTTCGGAATCAGTAGCTTTAGCTAATTCTTCTAATGTAAAGCCTTTATGCTTTGGCACTACTCAGCAGGTTCTGCGGTAGCCTCTGCAGCAACAACATCAAGCATTGAAGTAACATCGTCTGTAATGTCTAACTCTGCATCAAAATCCAAAACAGCAGAAGTGCTTTGCTGACCTCGTGCTGGCCTCTCAAGTAAAAGTTTAATTTGCTTGGCTGACATTAATTCCCTCGTTATTGATGTAGCAGCTTGTCCTAGTTCCATCATTATCTTCTGAGCAGTTTCTTGACGAGCTTGTTGGATTTTTCCAGCTATAAATTCAAGATCTTGAGATTTTTCTTGATACTCTTTCTGCATCTCTTGGATCTCATCTTGTGATAATGTCTCTTGTTCCTTTTGTAGTTTTTCAGCTATGGCCTGCATATCAGCTTGTAAAGTTTGAGCTTGTTCCATGTTTCCAGAAAAATCAGGATCTTCATCTAAGGCTTTAAAAGCATCGTTAGCAGTTTGAGTTTCAAGAATTGCTTCTTGAAGGTTTATAACAGCAATACCCTCAACTGCAAATAATGGAGAAGCTACAAACAAAAATGTTAGCATGTAGAATTTAATTATATTTTTCATATTTACCCCTTTATGGATTTGATCATTTTATATTAACTAGAATACATTTCCTACTGTAAATTGGAATTCTTCCGTTCTCTCTCTTGGTCCTGCATTGGTTGGTTTTGCAATTGCTAAACTCATTGGACCAAATCCAGTTATCCATGTAATACCAACACCATAAGAGTATCTCAAGTCATCAACAGATGGTTTATAGCAATTTATTTGATAATCTTTACAGTTATCAGAAAATACATTTCCAAAATCAAAGAAAAATGCTGATCTCAAAGATCTTTGATCTTCGATAAATGGTAATCTAAAGATAAGCTGTAAGCTCCCTTCTACCTTTATGTTGCCTCCTATTGGTGCATCTCTATATCGTGAGGTTTGATTTGCATATGGATTGTAATATGGCGTGTCTAGCTCTCCATCACCATCTGAATCTATAAGATTTGGGCAAATACCTTCTGAATAATTAAACTCATAGCACGGAGCATCTGTGCTTCTAGGACCAAGTGTGTTTGATTCAAAACCTCTTAAAGATCTTGGACCGCCAGCGTAAAAGTTCTGAAAAAACGGAACTTCTTTAGTATCGCCATATGAATCTAAATAACCGAGCTCACCTTGAAAGCCAAAAACTAAGTCTTTTGTTAGAGGTTGATAATACCTTTGTCTTACATTTAATCTGTAATAACTTAAATCACTTCCTGGAATTGTTGAGCTAACACTAAGAACAGTAGACGCACCATCAGTCGGAAACAAGCCCCTATTCAAAGTAACCCTTTGCCATGATAACTGCGCTGTCAGAGTTTCAAATAGGTTTCCTTCAACTGAAACAAAATCATATATCTCTCTAGCAGGAAGGTTTCCTATATCAATATCAGTTTTATCATATGTGATATTAAATCCTAGCCTTGTAATATCAGATATAGGGTAACCAAATTGGGCGCCAAAACCACTTGAATTGGTTAGGTAATTTGCAACATTAAACTCACCATAATCTGTTTCTCTGTAATAAAGGTTGTAACCTAAACTTACACCATCTCTCGTGGCATATGGATTCATGTAAGAAATGTTATACATTTCGCTATAAACATTTTTATTGATTCCAATACCAACAGTATTACCACTGCCCAAAAAGTTTTGTTCTTGAAGATTGAATCCAAGCATAAGACCAAAGTCACTATAACCTATGTTTCCTCCAATGCTTCCTGTTGTTTCTTCTTCGACACTATAAATAATATCAATTTGGTCATCTGTACCAGGAACAGGAATGGTTTCTACATTTACTTCTTTAAAATAACCAAGTCTTTCAAGTCTAATTTTGCCAGCTTCTATAGCATTATCTGATGACCAAGCACCTTCAAACTGCCTCATCTCTCTTCTAAGAACATGATCTTGTGTAACGTTGTTGCCTGTAAATAATATTTTTCTTGTGTAAGTCCTGTTTCCAGGCTCTACAGAAAAAATTAATTTAACTTCATTAGTATCTTCATTAATTTCAGGATTTCCAAAAACTTCTGCAAAAGCATAACCCCTATTTCCTAAAACATTTGTAAAGAACTCTTCAATTGAAGTGATTGCAGCTTGAGAATATGTTGTATCTTTAAGACTTCCAACTATATCTTTGTAAACCTCTTCATCAAATGGCACATCACCAATAACGTCAACATCATTAATCTTATATTTTTTACCTTCGTTGACATTAAAAGTTATAAAAATTGATTTCTTATCCCTTGATAAACTTATTTGTGAAGATTCAATTGAAAATTTTAGGTATCCTCTATCTCTATAAAATGACTCAAGTGATTCTATGTCACCCTTTAGTTTCTCTCTTGAGTATTGATTATCATTTGAAAGAAATGAGAAAAAGGATCCTTCTGATAGCTCAAAACCATCTATTAATTCTTCATTAGTATATATTTCATTACCAATAATATTTATCTTCTTAATCTTTGCACTTTTACCTTCATCTACTTCTATATTGATCTCAATCCGATTTCTTGGTTTGACCACCTCTTCTATTTCTACTCCAGCACCATATCTACCATTTGATGCATAAGACCTTACAAGCTCTGATTTCACTCTTTCTAAAGTAGATCTTTTATAAACTTCGCCCTCTTTAATTCCAACGCCATCAAGACTTTCCATAAGCTGTTCAGTTTTAAGAGCTTTATTTCCTGATATATCTATTGCAGATATCGATGGTCTTTCTGCTACAGTTATTATTAAGGTATTGCCGTCTTTGCCGATTTGAATATCATCAAACTGCTCTGTAGAAAATAATGACCTGACAATGTCATTGGACTTTCTTGAGTCAATCTTGTCACCAACACTAATTGGAATCACATTAAAAATACTTCCAGTTGAAACCCTTTGAAGTCCGATTATTCTAATATCACTTACTAAAAATTCATCAAAAGCATGTATCTGAATACTTAATAATAATGAAAGAAGTATTGGTTTTATTTTTTTCACTATTTAAACCCTAGAAAAACCTTGCAACATCGTTAAATACTGCAAAAACCATAAGCATAACAACAAGAACAGCTCCACCAGTATAAATAATATTCTCAGCTTTTTCTGGCAATGGTTTTCCTCTGATAGCCTCGACACCAAGTAAAGTTAATTGACCTCCATCAAGAACTGGAATGGGAAGCAAATTTAAAACGGCCAAACTTATACTTAAAAGTCCCATTAGGTATATAAAAGGTGCTATACCGGCTTGAGCTGTATTACCTGCCATTTGAGCAATACCTATTGGACCACTTAAATTTTCTGTACCCACGTTGCCGGTTATCATTTTACCGATAAGCTGGAGGGTCTTAATACTTAAGTTATATGTCTCATATATGCCTATCGATAATGCTTCAAAAAAATTACGAGACTCTCTAAAGGATACTCCAAGAACCCCTTTGCCATTTTGTGAACCGATGTTTACCGGCAAGTATAGAATTTCATTATTTCTATCAATTTTAAATTCTAAGTTCGTATTTGGGTTTTGTTGGACTACATTTACAATATCTTCAGCAAAATAAATATTTTCACTTGCGATTTCTAAGACTATATCACCTGGTTTAATTTCTGCATTATATGCAGCACCTTGATCAACAATAGCCCCAATTACAGGATTATTTTTGAATGTGATATCTACTCCCAAATACTGTCCTAAATATTTTACAGGATCTTCTTGTGACTCCGTTGAATTCAAAAAGTTATCAACTGAAAATACTAAATTAACTGGCTCATTTTCTGAAGCTCTATTAACTGAAAAATTGATGACGCCTGAATACCCAGCATAAGTTAAGAGCTCTAAACTAAAATCTTTTTTACTTCTTATTTGTGTATTGTTAATAGATAAAATTTTATCATTTGGCAAAAAAACATTTTGTGAGGAGGTATTTTCATCTTTGCTCAAAACATCTGATATAACCGGCACTTCTTGAGGATCAACTAATGTTGCTACAGGGCCATTTGACATAATAAGACCAGCAAAAATACATATTGAGAGAAGAAAGTTTGCAAGCGGTCCTGCAAACATAATAGATGCTCTTTGCCATTTTGGCTTAGAGTCAAAGGTATTCTTTAGTTGTTCCTCCGTTAAATCTTTAACAGAATCAGGCTCAGCTTCTATTAATTTATTTGTAATCATTGATACGTATCCGCCTAGTGGCACTGCCGATAAAGCAAACTCTGTACCATGCTTATCGTACTTTTTGTAAAATACTGGCCCCATTCCAACAGAAAATCTTTGAACATGAACCTTGCACATCCTAGCAACAATAAAATGCCCGAACTCATGAATTGTTACTAATACTCCCAAAAGTACTAAAAATGATCCTATGTAAATAATTGTTGTCATATATACTTAATTAATTGAGGGATTTTACCACCTTCTTTGCTTCAATGCGTGTCTGCATGTCAATATCGTTAATTGATTCTAAAGACAAAACATTAGACACATCATTTCTATCAAAAGTTCTATAGATGACCTCATAAATATTATCAAATTTTATTTCCCCATTTATGAAGCATTCAACTGCAATCTCATTGGCTGCATTGAAAACCGTCCCAAGATTACTTCCTTTGTTGCATACTTCTCGAGCAATATTTTGAATCTCCATTCTGTCTCGAGGGAATTCTTGGAATGTTAAGTTTAATGAGGTGAAATCAAGCGAATGAAAATCGATTGGAAGCCTGTTACTTCCAGATAAAGCATGGGCTATTGGAACCTTCATGTCTGGAGAGCTCATCTGACAAATACTTGATCCATCAATATAGGTAACTATTGAATGAATTATGCTTTGAGGATGAACGACTAAATCAAAAAATTTTTCATCAAGATTAAATAAATATTTTGCTTCTATTAGTTCTAAACACTTGTTTACTAATGTTGCTGAATCTATAGTTACCTTATTACCCATTTTCCAATTCGGATGATTTAATGCTTCATTTTTAGTTACGTTCTTTAAGTCAGAAATTGCATAATTTAAGAAAGGTCCACCTGAAGCAGTAATAGTTATCTTTTGAACGTCTTCTGTGCCTCTCTCACCAGATAAGCATTGGAAGATTGCATTATGTTCACTATCGATAGGTATGATTTCTGAATTATTTTCTTTGGCTAATGGAAGAATTAAGTCGCCTCCAGCAACTATACTTTCTTTATTGGCTAATAATATCTTTTTACCGGTGCTTGCAGCTATATAAGCAGCCTTTAGGCCTGCAAAACCAGAAATAGCACAAACTATAATATCAATATCCTTATGGTTAATTATATTTTCAAGATCTGTGGTGCTATTAAAATAAGAACAATCTTCTAACTTTTCTATCTTGTTATATTCTGCTGGATCATTGATGTGTGCATATGATGGAGAGAATTCTTTTATTATTTCTTTACCTTTAGCAATATTATGATTAAAAGAAATTCCTAATAGATTTAACTTATCATTATTTTGCTTTATAACACTGAGAACGCTATCTCCAATACTTCCAGTTGCACCAAGTAATAAAATATTTTTCATGTCAAAAATATTGTTAGTATGATGGTGATTGGGGTTGCTAATAGATGAGAGTCCAATCTATCAAGTATTCCTCCATGGCCAGGTAATAAAGTGCCTGTATCTTTGATATTTTGCTCTCTTTTATGGAAACTTATAAAAAGGTCACCTATAAATGCTAGTGCACTCCCAAGCAAATATATCAATATAATCCACAAGCTCAGATCGAATAAATTAGCAATAAAAACACTAAATAGTATTGATCCCAATAATCCCCCCACTAAGCCCTCCCATGTTTTATTTGGACTGATGCTTGGAGCTATAGGCTTCTTACCAATCATTGATCCAGAAATATATGCTGCTGTATCAAATATGGCTGTATTAGATATTGATATTAAGAATATTACATAAAAAGATACTATGGATTCTTCTGACAAGTCTGATGCTTTGTTAAAAATAAAATCGCCTGCTGTTAATATAATTAGCAACCAAAAATAACTAAATATTAAATTAAATCCCCACAACACAGGATGCCTGAATTCATTCTTTATCCACTCGTAATAAGCCAATAAACTAATTACAGAAACAGTGACAGCAAATAACCAAAAATTTTCATAAAAGATTATTAAAATTATAGGCAAAATCATAGCTAGGGCTGTAAGCGCTCTTCTGAATAAATCTTTGCTATATTCTTTTTCCAAACCTTCTACTCACATTTTTAAAACTATCCAAACAATTAACAAAATCTGCACCAGTAAAATCTGGCCAGAATTTATCTATAAACATAATTTCAGCATATGCTATTTGATATAAAAGAAAGTTGCTAATTCTTTTATCTCCCCCTGTCCTAATTAACAAATCAATTTCATCAACTGGTACAGATGAAAAATTATTAATTGATTCTTTTGTGATATTGTTTAAATCCATATTCCCAGAGGATACTTCTTCTGAAACCTTAATAACTATATCAAGAATATCTTGTTGGCCCCCATAACCTAAAGCAATATTGAGATCTAACTGAGATTTTTCAACATATGTTTCACTTTCAGCAAAAAATATTTTTTGTTGAATTTTCTTTCCAAAATCCTCCAAGCCGCCAAAAAATTTTAATTTAACTTTCTTTTCTTTAAGCTCTGGAACTTGCTCATTAATTGCTTCGATTACAAGCCTTTTTATAGCGCTTATTTCTCTTTTAGGTCTTTGCCAATTTTCTGAACTAAATGCATACAGAGTAAGGGACTGAATACCGCGCTTAACTGCCTCCTCGACAATATCTTTGACAATATTTACACCTTTTTTATGCCCTTCACTGATTTTCAAAGAATTATTCATGGCCCATCTTCCATTGCCATCCATAATTATCCCAATATTTTTAGGATAATGTATGTTTTCATTTTGGCTATTTGCCATTTTGGATCTCTAAATTTCTAATAAATCTGATTCTTTATTTTTCAATTCAGTGTCGACGATTGAAATGAATTTATCAGTTTCTTTCTGAATAAGATCCTCAAGTCTTCTTTGATCATCTTCAGATATTTCAGACGCTTGTTGTTGATCCTTTGCAGATTGGTTTGCATCTCTTCTAATATTCCTAATTGAAACCCTTGAATTTTCAGCTTCTGCTCTAGCTTGTTTGATGTAATCTTGTCTAGTTTCTTCGGTTAAAGCTGGCATCGTAACCCTAATTAAGTCTGAACTAGTACTGGGATTCAAACCAAGATCTGAAGTATGTATAGCTTTCTCGATTTCTGGAATTAGATTCTTGTCCCATGGAGATATAACCAACGATCTGCCCTCCTCAACACTTATATTAGAAGTTTGATTGATAGGAGTCAGATTTCCATAATAATCAACTTTAACATCATCCAGGATAGATGGATTTGCTCTACCAGTTCTAATTTTATTAAAGGCATTTCTTAAGGCGGATACAGATTTATCCATCTTATCTGAAACATCATTTATTAAACTTTGCATATTAACTTAGTAGTGTACCTATTTTTTTACCGCAGATGATATCTTTTAGCGCATCATTCTTATTTACATTAAAAACATTTATTGGTAACGCATGGTCTCTTGCTAAAGTTAACGCTGTGGCATCCATCACTTTAAGGTTTTTAGAAATAGCATCATCAAAAGAAAGGTTATCAAAAAATTTAGCATCATTATTTTTTTCAGGATCAGAATCATATACACCATCAACTCTGGTAGCTTTCAACATAAGATCAGATTGAGTCTCAATAGCCCTGAGACAACCTGCTGTATCTGTTGTAAAAAATGGATTTCCAGTACCTGCAGTGAAAATTACTACATATCCATCACTTAAAAGCTGTATGGCTAACCTTCTATCATAATGTTCAACAATACCTGACATTGATATTGCAGACATAACACGTGTTTTGATTCCAGCTCTTTCAAGAGCGTCTCTAAAAGCAATACCATTCATCACAGTAGCTAGCATGCCCATGTGGTCGCCAGCGACTCTATCCATTCCTGCTTTGTTTAATTTCTCACCCCTGAAAAGGTTACCACCACCTATGACTATGCCGATTTCTGCACCAATATCTTTGCAAGACTTTACAGATGCTGCCATATCATCAAGAATCATTGGATCTATACCATGTTCATCATTTCCAGCAACTGATTCTCCGCTAAATTTTACCAGAACCCTTTTGTGCTTTAAATCAGACATAATCTATTTTAATTGTTCAGCGACCTCTTCTGCAAAATCTTTAACCTCGACCTCAATACCTTCCCCAACTTTTAGTCTAGAAAAAGATACAATATCTGCATTATTCTGCGATAAATAACCTTCAACAGTTACTTCTGAATCTTTAACAAAATCTTGAGATAACAAAGAAACTTCAGACAAGAACCTTTTAACTTTTCCTTCTACCATCTTATCCATTATTTCTTGTGGCTTACCAGATTCTTTAGCTTGATTTTCGTATATAGCTCTTTCTCTATTGAGAACATCCTTGTCAATATCTTCTTCTGAGAGGCATAGAGGATTAAATGCTGAAACATGCATTGCGATATCCTTAGCAACCATTTCATTACCACCTTTAATAGTTGAAATTGAAGCTAATTTGGAATCAGAGTGAAGATATAATCCAACATGCATATCTTGCTCAAATTCAACTGTACTAATTCTTATTAATTGAATATTCTCGCCTATGGTTTGCACAAGAGCTTTTCTGTCATCTTCAAGGTTGGATTCACTTAAAGTTTCAATATCTGTAATTTTATTATTTGATATGTAGTCTCTAACCTTTTCTCCGAATGCTAAGAAATTTGAATCTTTGGCTGCAAAATCTGTTTCAGAGTTAATTTCAACTATAGTTGCATAACCATCACTTATTGATGTTACAAGAATTCCATCAGCTGCAACTCTTGATGATTTTTTTTCTGCCTTTAATGCACTATTTGATCGAAGTAAATCAAGAGCTTTCTCTAAATCACCTTCACATTCCACTAATGCTTTCTTGCAATCCATCATTGCAACGCCTGTCATTTCTCTTAGCTCTTTAACTTGTGCTGCTTTAATTTCCATATTTACTCACTCTTATCTTTATCCTTAGAATTTTCCTTCTTATCATCAAGACTTTCCTTGCTGTCAGCTGATTCCTCTGATTCTTTAACGTCTGTTTCAGCAACTACTTCTTCTGGTTCTTTAACATCTGTTTCAGCAACCATGTCTTTTGATTCTTTAACGTCTGTTTCAATAACTACTTCTTCTGGTTCTTTAATATCAGGAACTTCTTCAACGGGAACGCTATCCTCTTTTTTAACTTTCTGAATTACAGGCGTATCAGATTTTGGAGCAAAACCCTTAGATGATTCAATACCCCTTGCGCAAGATTCTGCTATAACCTTAGTAATTAATCTTATTGATCTAATAGCATCATCATTGCCAGGAATAACCGTATCAATGCCGTCAGGATCTGAATTGGTATCAACTAGAGCTATTACAGGTATTCCCATTTTCTTTGCTTCAAGAACTGCAATCTTTTCATACTTAACATCTATGACAAATATTGCATCAGGAAGACCTTTCATATCTTTGATGCCTCCTACACTTGCTTGAAGTTTTGAATGCTCTTTTTGAATTTCTACAGCTTCTTTTTTGATAAGTTTTTCAATCCTTCCAGAAGATATCATTTCTTCAATATCAATTAACCTTCTTATTGAACCTCTTATAGTCTTCCAATTTGTGAGAGTTCCACCAAGCCATCTTTTATCCACATAGGGTAACCCTATTTGAGAAGCTTCTTCTTTAATTGTCTTGCTTGCCGATCTTTTTGTACCTACAAATAATATTTTATTACCTCTTGAACATATATCCTCAACCTTTGATGCAGCTGCACTTAGGTGTTCTTGAGTAAGTTCTAGATTGATAATGCTAATTTGTTTTCTTGTGTCAAAGATAAATTCTTCCATTTTTGGGTTCCAAAACCTTTGTTGATGGCCGAAATGAACGCCTGCCTGAAGCAGGTCTTCTATTGATACTATGCTCAATTTAATTCTCCTTAGGGGTTATTCTCCGATTCATAATAAAGCTGACTTATAAAAGCACCCCAACTTTACAAAAACAGAATCTTCGTGTTAAAAGTCCGTGTATTCTATAGAAAAAATCTTTATTTTTAAAGATTTTGTTTAATTTAATATATCTTTAAAGTTATATACATTAGGTTTCATTTTCATAATTGCATTAGACGAGAACAAGGCACCTTTAGCAAAAACCTCCCTTGATAAAGCTTCATGCATAAAATAAGTCGTTTTATTTTGATTATGAAAAGTTACCTTGTGAAGCCCAAAAACATCTTTTTTTCTAACTGATTTAATTTTAATAGTTTTTATATTATTGTTTTTATCAATAGAAGTTATTAAGTTCTTGAGCTCAATAGCTGTTCCTGATGGTTCGTCTAATTTTTCAATATGGTGAGTCTCTTCTATTAGGCATCTCATGTCTTGATCTAAAGTTTTTATAAAATATTCTAATGATTCTTTTAAACTGCTAACTCCTAGGCTGAAATTTGCTGCCAATAAAATTGGTATTTTGCTTCCTGCATTTTTTATTTCATTTATTTCATCATCGTTAAATCCTGTAGTGCCTATTACGATGGGGGCATTAATTTCAAGGCACTTCTTAAGTATTTTTAATGTTGAAATAGGGTTTGAGAAATCAACAACAACATCTGATAAAGAAAAATCATTTTCTGAAACACTTTGAAACTGATCATCACTTTCTATTAATTTAGATAGCGATTGACCCATCTTTCCTGATGCGCCGTTTATATATATTCTAATCATTATTCTTTTATCTTAGAAACAGCTTCTAAAAATGTATCAGTTCCAGGATAATTTTTGGACTGATTTAGTGATTTAGTAAACTCATCAAGAAGTTTAGTCTGTTGTTTATCTAAATTTGAGGGTGTTTCTACTACAACTCGACATAAAATATCACCCCTTCTTCTATCTCTTACTACAGAGGCGCCCTTACCTTTAATTCTGAATACTTTTCCAGTCTGAGTATTAGGAGGTATTTTTAAAGAGATCGTATTTTCAAGTGTGGGTATTTTTATAGAGCCCCCTGCAACCGAGATATCAAAAGGTATGGGAGTTTCGATATATAAATTTCTTCCATCTCTTTCAAATAGGTGATTATCAATTACTCTAATTGCGACATATAAATCTCCTGATTTTGAGCCCTTCATCCATTCACCCTCTCCAGATAATCTTACTTTATCGCCATTATCAACTCCTGAAGGAATATTAACTGAAAGAGTTTTGTTTTCTTTAACGGCCCCAATACCTCTACAGGCTCTACATTTTTCTTTGATGACTTGACCAGCACCAGAGCATGAGGAACATGTTTGTTGTACAGAAAAAAATCCTTGTTGAATTCTAACCTGGCCAGCACCATTGCAGTTCGAGCAAGTAGTAGGACTTGAGCCTTTAGCAGCGCCACTTCCAGCGCAGTCGTTACAAGCTTTATGAGAAGGTATTTTTATTTTCTTTTGTGTTCCCAGAACAGCCTCTTTAAGAGATAAATCAAGATTATATTGAAGATCTGAGCCTCTTCTTTGTCTCCTTGATTGAGAACGAGTTCCAAAAACATCACCAAAGATATCACCAAAGATATCGTTAATATTTATGTCGTTAAAATTTGGGCCTCCGCCCATGCCTTCAACCCCCGAATGACCAAATTGATCATATGCTGATTTTTTTTGAGAATCAGAAAGAACATCATAAGCTTCAGCAGCCTCTTTAAACTTTTCAGCCGCTTCAGGATTATCTGGATTTCTATCAGGGTGATATTTCATAGCTTTCTTTTTGAAAGCTTTTTTTAATTCACCAGCAGAAGCATCTCGAGAGACTTCAAGAATGTCATAATAGTCTCTCTTCGACATGATTAATAATTATTTTTCTTCTTCTTTTACTTCTTCAAACTCAGCATCAACAGTATTTTCTTGGGACTCATCGCCACTTGAATCAGTCTCAGCTTGCCCATCAGGAGCTTCTTGTTTGTATAGTTTTTGAGTAAGAGGAGTTAAGACATCATTAAGATCTTTAGTAGCTGATTCTATTGATTCTATATTTTCTGAAGCTACAGCATCTTCTAAAGCTGAAACTGAATCTTCAACTTGCTTCTTCTCGTCATCTGAAAGCTTATCCTCAGATTCATCAATAGTTTTTCTTGTTGCATGCACTAACATATCGGCATTATTTTTTGTCTTCACAAGCTCTTCAAACTTCTTATCGTCTTCAGCATTTGCCTCTGCATCTTTGACCATCTTTTCGATATCTTCATCTGATAGTCCACTTGAGGCCTTGATAACGATAGATTGTTCTTTGCCGGTATTTTTATCTTTAGCAGAAACATTGAGTATTCCATTTGCATCGAGATCAAATGAAACTTCTATCTGCGGCATTCCTCTTGCAGCTGGTGGAATATCAGCCAAATTAAACTGGCCAAGAGATTTATTCTGTGATGCCTGAGTTCTTTCACCTTGAATAACATGAACAGTAACTGCTGTCTGATTATCTTCTGCAGTTGAGAAAACTTGTGATTTCTGTGTTGGTATTGTTGTATTTTTTTCAATCAATGGTGTAGATACTCCTCCCAAGGTTTCAATACCAAGTGTCAATGGCGTAACATCTAGAAGTAATACATCTGTTGTATCTCCAGATAAAACTGATCCTTGGATTGCTGCTCCAACTGCCACAGCCTCATCAGGATTTAAATCTTTTCGAGGATCTTTGCCAAAAAATTCAGAAACTTTCTTTTGAACAAGAGGCATTCTTGTTTGACCTCCTACTAAAAGTATTTCATTAATATCACCTTTTGAAAGCTTTGCGTCCTTAAGAGCTAATTTCAGAGGTTCTAAACTTTTGTCAACTAAGTCTTCAACAAGAGACTCTAATTTTGCTCTTGTTATCTTATGAACAAAATGCTTTGGCCCAGAGCTATCAGCTGTGATGTATGGAAGATTCACTTCTGTTTGTTCAGAAGAAGATAATTCTATCTTTGCTTTCTCGGCAGCCTCTTTTAATCTTTGAAGCGCCAATGGATCACTTTTTAAATCAAATCCAGATTCTTCTTTAAATTTGTCAACAAAGTAATCTATCAATCTCAAATCGAAGTCTTCACCACCTAAAAATGTATCCCCATTAGTTGAAAGAACTTCAAATTGATGTTCCCCATCAACATCTGATATTTCAATAATAGATATATCAAAAGTACCTCCGCCAAGGTCGTAAACCGCAACTGTGGAATCTCCTTTACTTTTATCTAATCCATATGCAAGAGCTGCTGCTGTAGGTTCATTAATAATTCTTTTGACATCAAGACCAGCAATCTTTCCTGCATCTTTCGTTGCCTGTCTTTGGGAGTCATTAAAATACGCTGGAACAGTTATTACTGCTTCTTTTACTTCGTGTCCAAGATAATCTTCTGCGGTTTTCTTCATCTTTTTAAGAACTTCTGCAGCAACTTGTGGAGGAGCTAACTTTTTATTAGAAGCTTCTACCCAAGCGTCTCCATTATCTGCTTTAATTATTTTATACGGCACCATATCAGCATCTTTACTTACAACTTCATCATCAAAAGTTCTTCCAATAAGTCGTTTTATTGCGTAAAGAGTATTCTCTGGATTAGTTACTGCCTGTCTTTTTGCAGGCAATCCTACTAAGACTTCATCATTATCAGTATATGCAATCACTGAAGGTGTGGTTCTTTGTCCTTCAGCATTTTCAATCACTTTTTGTTGTTGTGCCTCTACAACAGCAACACAGCTATTTGTAGTGCCTAAATCAATTCCTATTATTTTTGACATATTTTTCCTCTAATTTTTTACTACTGTTACTCTTGCAGGTCTCAAGACTCTGGAGTGCAGCTCCCACCCTCTCTGCATGATATTTCCAACATAGCCATCTTTTTTATCTTTATTTTGCTCCATTGAAACAGCCTCATGCTTTTCTGGATTAAATTCCTCATTATCCGGATAGATGGGTACCATTCCGAATTTATCAAGTGTAGACTCGAAAGATTTTAGTGTTAACTCAATGCCCTCTTTATCTTCTGCAGTTGCGTTTTTTGATAAATTAGCAATTGCGCTCTCTAGGTTATCGATTATTGGTAAGAGCTCTGATAAGAGTTTTTCAATACCATATTTATGAGCTTTCTCTACTTCTGATAAAGTTCTTTTTAATGCATTATCAAGATCTGCATTTGATCTTAGGAGTTGTTTTTCTAACTCTTCATTTTTATCAAAAAGTTCTTCATATGATGGAGTTCCAAGGTCCTCGTTACCCTCAGCATCAGATATATCATTTTCTAGATCATCACTATTATCATTTAATAAGTCTTCAGATGTCTTATTATCAATGTCATCGACAATCGATTTATCTTTTTTTGTCATAATTAAATCCCGCTACAAAATATATATTGGGATTTATAACTTCAGTTCAAGGGTAGAAATATATTATTATTTATTTCTTTTTTACGTGTAAGACTAGATTATGATCTACAAGTTGATATCCAGATTTTTCAGCAATCTCATTAAGCTTAGACATTAATTCTGCATCCTGAAACTCAAGTACTTTTCCTGTATCAAGATCAACCATGTGCTCATGATGCTCTTCAACTACTTCATATACAGCATGACTTCCTTCAAAATGATGTTTTTTAACCATTCCTGCTGTTTCAAACTGAGTCAAAACCCTATAAACAGAAGCCAAACCTATATTTTCGCCATTTTGTAATAGTTCTTTATAAATATCTTCAGCACTAAAGTGAGCTTCTTCTTGAATAGCAGTAGACTCAAGAATTTCCATAATTTTTATTCTTGGTAAAGTTGCTTTTAATCCAGCTTTTTTTAATTCTGTATTCTGTTTGTTCATATGGTTATATAGTACATGTTTTTAATAATGATGCTAATGATTAGCGACATAAAATTTAGAACAAAGTATAATCATTTTATATATGGAAACAAATAACAAATTAAAACAACTTAAACTATTTTTTATTTTTATTATTTTTTTAACAGTAACTTCATGCTCATCTTTGTCTCCATATAAAGTTCCCATTCTTCAAGGGAATCTTTTTGAAGAAGAAGATATTGAGAAGTTATCTGAAGGTTTGTCAAAAGAACAAGTTCAATTCATATTTGGTACAGCATTGTTAAAGGATCCATTCCATTCAAATAGATGGGATTATTATTATTCAATTAAGGTCGGCACTGACATTCTAACTGAAAGTAAATTATCTATTCTGTTTGATGAAGATGGTTTGGTAGACAGCTGGACAATTGAAAAAATGGAAGAATCAAACTAACCCTCTTCAGTTCTTTCTAATCTTTTTATAAATGCCTCCATAGCCCCTTCGCAAAATATATTTATTGCCTGATCTGGTAAAAGATTGTCCAATAAAAAAGGAAGTTTAAATTCAGAATTGAAAATTATTTCAGCAGATAAATCCTTTGTTTTATTAATAATCCATTCTCCTTTAAAAAATTCAAATGGGCCTTCAATTTGCTCTATCTGTATTTTGTTATCGAGCAGAATATTCTTTGATGTTATTGAATATTTTCGAAGTAGAAAATCAAACTTTAATTCTCCTACCTCATAATCCTTGTGCTTCTCTAGCACTCGAGCACTTGAGCATCCAGGAATATATTTTGAATAATTTTCAAAATTGGCGATTTGTTCAAAAACTTTTTTGGTATCTTGTTTTAGAGTTTTTGAAAGATTTACTTTTCTAGGCACTTGCAAAAATTTGAGAAAGTAAGACAAATCCAATTCCAATAGGTGCTACAAACCTAATAAAGATTTTCCATATTGCATATATGGTTGGATTAATTTCTCCTAGTTCATCCTTTATAAGAGACTCTTTCATAAACCAACCAATAAATATTGCAATCAACATTCCTCCAAGAGGTTGCAAATTTTTAACAGCAATAAGGTCCATCGAAGCTAGAAAATTATAATCTCCAATTATTTTTACATCTGACCATATATTAAAACTCAGAACTGATCCAATACCTATTAACCATGATAGAGCAGAAATTATAATTGCAGATTTCTTTCTAGATAATATTCGTTCTTCAGATAAATAAGCAACGCCTGGTTCTAATATAGAAATTGAAGAGCTTAATGCTGCAACTGATAATAATATAAAAAATATTGGTCCAATGATTTGTCCAAATTGCATATCATTAAAAACTGAAGCCATAGATACAAATACTAGGCCAGGTCCACTGGCATCATCTCCTAGTTGTTCGATAGTTTCTTTAACACTAAAAGCTTCGTAAGCACTGAATAGGATTGGAAAGATTGCGAGTCCAGCTAAAATTGCAACAAGTGTATCTAATGATGCAACATTT
>MDTB01146444.1_pt1 | contig 26711 bp, 24 predicted proteins | sample 811161 | NCBI WGS metagenome assembly MDTB01 (sample SAMN05326650, study PRJNA326480) | marine metagenome | isolation source: seawater | place: Mediterranean Sea | collected 2009 | reverse complement strand
GGAAGATTTAATGATGAATTCGAATCAACTTTAGCTAGATTTTTAAAAGCAAAGCGAGTATTAACAGTAAATTCTGGATCTAGTGCTAATCTATTGGCATTCACATGTTTAAAATCCCATCTAATAAAAAATAATATAAAAGATGGTGATGAAGTAATTACGGTTGCCGCTGGTTTTCCCACAACTGTTAATCCAATAATTCAGAACAATTGTATACCAGTTTTTGTTGATGTTGAACTCCCTGGATACAATATTGATACCACAAAAATTGAAGCTGCAATTACAAAAAAAACAAGAGCAATCATGATAGCTCACACTCTTGGAAACCCATTTGAAGTAATTGAAATTCAAAGAATATGCAAAGAAAACAATTTATTCCTCATTGAAGATTGTTGTGATGCTTTGGGATCAGAATATAACGGAGTTAAGGTAGGTAGTTTTGGTGATATAGCAACTCTTAGTTTTTATCCTGCTCATCATATTACAATGGGAGAAGGTGGTGCAATATTTTCATCCAAGCATTTGATATTAAAAGCAGCTGAATCCTTAAGAGATTGGGGAAGAGATTGTTGGTGCCCGCCTGGGAAAGATAATACCTGTGGGGTTAGATTCAATTGGAAGCTTGGCGAACTCCCTAAAGGATATGATCATAAATATATATATTCCCATTTGGGATATAATCTTAAAATCACTGATATGCAAGCTGCTGTTGGATTAGCCCAACTGGGACACTTAGAGGAATTTATATCAATAAGAAAAAGAAATTTTAATCTACTAAAAAATGGGCTATCAAATCTTAATGAGAAAATAATACTCCCAGTTCCTACAGAAAATTCAAACCCTTCCTGGTTTGGCTTTCCAATTACAGTACGTGAGCAGAATATTAGGGAAAGATTCATAAATTTTTTAAGTGAAAAGAAAATTGGAACTAGATTAATTTTTGCTGGAAATCTTGTCAAACAGCCTTATATGAAAAACTTAAAATTTAAAGTTTCAGGTGATTTAAAAAATACTGATACAATTATGAATGACTCCCTATGGATTGGAGTTTATCCAGGTTTAAACGAAAAGATGATTAACTATATGATCGAATGTATACAAGATTTTTTTAAAGGGAATTAGCAAAAAAATCATTAATCTGTTTTTCGGAATATGTTTTCATGTTTTCATTGTCCAAGTAAGACCTATACCAATTTGCAGTAATTTTAGCACATTCTGCAATACTGTATTTACATTTCCATCCTAATATTTTTTTTGATTTATTTGGATTCAATCTCAAAATTATAGATTCTTTATTACTTTTAATCTTTTTGTATTTAACTTTTTTAAAATCTAATTCCTTGGACAATTTATTAACAATATCTTTTACGGTAACTACTTGTTTAATATTTGGAGAAAAATTAAATGATTCAAAGTTAAAATCTTTATTGAAAGTTTTTTGCATTAAAATCAAATAACCATTCAAAACATCCAATACATGTTGCCAAGGCCTCACGGCATCAGGGCTCCTTACATGAAGAAACTTGTTTAATTCAATAGATTCTACAAGATCTGGAATTATTCTATTTTCACCAAAATCACCTCCACCTATTATATTTCCAGCTCTTGCTGTCGATAAGCTGATATTTAAATCTTGAAAAAAACTTTGAAAATAGGATTTTGAAATAATTTCTGAACATGCTTTACTTGCAGAATATATATCTTTGCCCCCTAATCTATCGCTTTCGATAAAAGGTATTTTTTTTTCTAAGTTCTCATAACATTTATCTGTTGTAACATTTAGAACTGCTTTCAAGTTATTAAGTCCGCGGCAAGCCTCAAATAAATTAGAGAGGCCTAAAATATTTGAAGATATTGTATCTAAAGGATCTTTATAAGACTGTAAAACAAAAGGTTGTGCAGCAAGATGAAAAACCATATCAGGATTTATTTTTTTTATAGTACTATTTAATTTGCTATTATTTCTTAAATCAACATAATAAGAGCTCATATTTTTTTTTAATTTTAGTATTTTATATAAATTTCCCCTAGAATCATGAGGTCTAAGTGAAATGCCTGAAACCTTGGCACCCATAGATAGTAAGATCAAAGAAAGCCAGGCTCCTTTAAAACCTGTATGTCCTGTCACTAATACTTTTTTATTTTTAAAAAAATCAAAAAACATCACCAAATTTTCCATGGAGGATTGTTTGTATGAGCTAACTCATCTAACTTATTTTTATCCCTTAAGTGATCCATAGGCATCCAAAAACCTCTGTGCTTATAAGCCATTAATTCACCATTTGCTGCAATTTTAGATAGAGGTTCCATCTCCCACTGTTGATTTAAATCTGTAATATAGTCAATTGCCTTCTTTTCTATTACAAAAAAACCACCATTAATGAATTTATTGGATACATCGATTTTTTCTTTAATACTTGAGACTTTCGTTCCGTCAATATCAATAGCACCAAATCTACCCTCTGGTACAGTTGCTGTTAGTGTGACCAACTTTCCATGTGATTGATGAAATTTAATTAATTCATTTATATTTATATCACCTACTCCGTCGCCATAAGTCATAAGAAAAACACCATCATCAATATACTTTTGAACCAGTTTAAGTCTACCGCCAGTATTGGTATCTAGTCCCGTATCAATTATTGATACTTTCCAATCTTCTTCAGAATTATTATCAAATTGAATATGGTTATTTTTTAAATTGATATGAACCGAAGAGTTATTAGCATGATAATTTATAAAATATTGTTTTATAATCTCAGATTTGTAACCAGCACATATTATAAATTCATTGATTCCATAAAAAGAGTAATTTTTCATAATATGCCATAAAATGGGTTTTCCACCAATTTTAATCATTGGCTTGGGTAACAAATTGGTTTCCTCTGATAATCTTGTTCCCCTACCACCTGCAAGTATTACACATTTCATATAATTTATGATATCATCCTAGTCGTTTTAATCTATTCTCTTATATATTATCAAATTTGTATTTTTTGTGTATTCCCAAAGTCTTGCATTTTTAATTTCAAGTACTTTTTCATAATCTTTAAAAATTTTTTTTAATTTATTAATATTATAATCATCTACCTTATCATGACATATTCTTTTTGAACATATAATAAATTTATATTTTTGTTTAAAAATATTATTGATATGATTTTTTCCTATAAGTCCTAAACCAATTAATGGCTTTATTCTAGTTTTGGTTGTTTTCCTATTTAATGCTGGGGTATGTATAAAAGGTGTTTTAGTTTCGGTTTCTAGATAATGGTTTAATAAATGATAATCTAATGCTAATATCTTGTCACCAAACTCTAAATTAGATTCAACAAAAATTTTTGCTTTTATGATAGCAGATTTGTCCAAATCATGAGTAATGGAAAATATAGAGTTTGATATATAAATCTGAGAAAGAAGAGATATAACAATTAAATATTTAATTACTGATTGAAACCTCAAAAAAATTATAGATCTAGACTGATTAATAAAATCACTGATAAATAAAATTAAAAAAGGGATTGAAAGAATTAAATGATGGGTATACCCCTGCTTTGTCATTAAAATAGAAAATAAAATACTTATAAGATAAAATAAAAAAACTTTTTCAAGATTAAAATTTCTATTAGAAATCTTATAAAATAAACCAAAAAAAATTAAAACAGAGAACAATAAAAAATGATACGGAAAAAAAAAGTTTAATTTAATGATAGATTTTATTATTTCAAAAAGAGTTTGTAATAAGCTTTTTTCGCTTAAATAAGCAAGATTTACATTAACATTAGTAGCCCAAAATAAATCAAATAAATTTAAGTGAAAAAAATATATGATAAAAAAGCAAAGAGGAATAATTCCACCAATTAAATATTCTAAAAGACTCTTAAAATGAATTTCTTTTCTTATTATTTTCATAATCAAATATAAAACAATACCAATTACTAGATATGCGAGATTTAGTCTTACAAGAGTTGCAAGTGACAACATAAAGCCCGAAAAGAAAAAATTTTTAACTCTTATTAGATAATAAGAAAAAAGTAAAAAAGGTAATGCTATAAGCTCAGTTGATAATGTTCCCCAGAAAAAATATGATATTACCAAAATAAATAGAAAGGGTAAAAATTTATCTAGTATTGAACTATGGAAATTTCTTAAAATAATATAAATTTGGCATGTAATTATAAAAACTATGATTACAGACCAAATTCTAAAAGATATTAAATTTTCACCGAAAAAATATAGTGGAATACTATATAAATAAAAAGTCAAAGGTGGCTTTAATTCCCAGAAATCTTTATAAGGTATCTCGCCCTCAAGGATTTTAATACCTGAAATAAAATATGTAGTTTCATCCCAATTGATAGAATTTATATCAAAGAGATAATATCTAGATAAAATTGTAGAGATTAAAAAAAATATATAAATTTTAAGCTGGCTAAATTTCATACAAACTCCTAAGATAATATCTTACTTTTTCATTACAAATAAGAAGTAATTTTATTCTTTAAAAAATATTGGCAAAAAAAGGGTATAGATATATTTTTAAAAAAGAATTAATATTCTTGCTACTCATTAAAAACCTCTATTTAATATTAGTCTGATTTTTAGTTACAACTATTGGTTTAGTAGAAATTTTTTCAATTTTGTTGGATAAATGTGAACAAACAAGACCTATAACAAATAATTGAACTGAAGAAAAGAAGAAAAAGCCAACAATCATGGGAGCAATTCCTAATTGAATCTCATCCCAATTTGAAAGTTTGAGAAATAAATAGTATGAACCAATTAAAAATGAAATTAGTGAGCCTAAAATGCCAGAAAGTACAATTAACTTTAGAAAAAAATTAGATGTAGCCACAAATCCCATGATGCCAATATCAAATAATGAGAAAAAATTATTTTTTGACTTCCCCTTCACTCTATCGTTGGGATTATAAAATATTCTTAAGCTAGAAAAATTCATTTCACTTAAAGCAACCCTTAAATAAGGGTTTCTATCATTTTGAGCTCTTAGAGCATCGACAACTTTTTTAGAATATATACCAAAACCATGAAAGTTTTCTATATGGTTTCCATTTGTAGCCAATTGCATCAATTTATAATATAAGGATTTTGCAATTTTGGATCCTTTTTTAATTTTTTTAGGAATTGCAAAAACAATATCTACCTTATTTTTTTTTATTTTCTCTACTAATTCAACTACTGTCTCAAAAGGATCTTGTAAATCAGTAACCATAGGTATTACATAATCGCCATTAGAGGAGATTATAGCAAAATATGGTGATTTATCTTGACCATAATCTTTAATATTCTCAATCAAATGAACATTTTTATCAAATTGACAAATTTTTTTTACTATTTCAACAGAGTTATCAGTTGATGCATTATCAATTAGAATAATTTGATATTTATAATCTTTAAGCTGATTCTCAAAAAGGGTTTTTACCTTTAGATAAAAAGAATTCAAATTTTCTTCTTCATTCTTAAATGAACCAGTGATTGATATTAGTTCCATAAAATAATCATATATGTTGATTTAAAAACATCAAAAAATTTATTGTAAATATTAATATAAATATTATTATTTCGTTTAATGCGAATTTTAATAACTGGAGCTCAAGGGTTTATTGGGAAATCATTAAAAAGTTTATTCGAGAAAAGTAAAAATTTTAATCTTTTATGCCCTAATTCTAAAGAATTGAATCTTTTGGATGGAGAAAAAGTATTAAAATATTTATCAAGTAATGATATAGACTGGGTTATTCATTGTGCAAATCACCACTGGCACCCAAGAGATACTAAAAGTAAATCAAAAGTAGACCAACTTTCTTCAAATCTTATTATGTATTCAAACCTAATAAACAATAGAAAATACTATGGTGAATTAATATATTTTGGATCAGGAGCTGAACTTCCTAAATATTTATGGAATGAAGGTATTAGTGAAACTGATATAGGAAGCATAATTCCTTCTGATTCTTATGGAATGTCAAAATTTTTGATGAATGAAAACTGCAGACAGAGAGATGATTTATTTAACTTAAGATTATTTGGAGTATGTGGCGAATTTGATGATTGGAGGTTCAGATTTATATCTAACATGTGTGTTTTAGCAGTTAATAATAAGGACTTAACAATTAATCAAGATTCTTACTTTGATTATTTGTATACATATGACTTATATAAAATAATCCTAAGATTTATTGAAAAGAAACCTTCATATGGTGATTATAATGTTTGCACATCAAATATTATAAAACTTACAGAACTTGCACAAATTGTAAAAACTATAAGTAAAAAAAAATTGAATATTAAAATAACTAACTCTGGTATTGGTGTAAAATATGGAGGAGTTAATAATAAACTTTTGAATAAAATTGGTAAGTTTAATTTTACACCTATTAATCAGGTCATAGAAAATATTTTAAAGTATTTGACTGAAAAAAAAGATGATAACAATGTAAATGAAATAGTAATTAAATAACTTAAAGCAAAACCCTTTTCTCTAACATTTCAATTCTTGATTTGTCCTCACTGGCAATCATTTGGTAATAATTGCTTTTATTCTTTAAATAAGCAAGTTCATATTTCACTGCAAGTTTTATTGCATCTTTAAGATCGCTTTTGAGAATATCTGAATTAAATATAATTTTTCTTGTTTCAAAAGAATCAAGTCTAATTTGACTAAGTGATTTGAGGAATAAATATGAATCGTTAGAAACACCACCGCCAATAACATAAGTCATATCTCTATCTTTACAAATAGTTGAAACATTCTGACAATATTTTAGAATTTCTTCTGAGTTGATGTCTTCTCTAGAAAGACCTAAGGATCCACAAAAATCTACTCTACCAAATACAATACCATCAATGTTTGAGGTAGATTGTACAACATCCGACAACGGTTCAATATTTTTATATGCAGAAATTGTTTCAACATTGAACAAAAACTCAGTATCTTCAATATCGCTGTGTGAATACACTTGATTGATTGCTCCTTGAAATTTTTTCAAAGCATATTCGCTCTCAATCATAGGAGCTACAATTCTATCCACACCGAGCTGTTTGCACTCTATTAAATCTCTTATTGCCTCACAACCACCAATTTTAATTGTTAATTTTAAATCAGATCTTTTAACTATATCTACTAATCTTAATAAATCATCGTCTCTTGTTCCCTCTGCTTCAAACTCAGCCTTTACACTAAATACATTATATTTTTCTTTTAATTCTAATAGCAAATTAAACATTTCTTTTTCTAATTTATTCATAAATGATTATAATAATAATTCATAATTAATAATCAAGGATTTATTTTATGCACAGAAAATACAGTGACCTTTTAGCAGATTGGTTAGTTGATTTAGGATATACACATTGTTTTTATCTTTCTGGAGGAAATATAATGCACTTTCAAGAAAGTGCTAGAACAAGGTTTAAATGCATACCTGTAATACATGAAGTAGCTGCAGGGATTGCATCTGAATATTTCAATAGTCTTTCAATAAATCAAAAAGCATTCGCCTTAGTGACAGCTGGTCCAGGCCTAACGAACATAGTGACTGCAATAGGTGGAGCTTACTTAGAGAGTAGAAATGTATTGATTATTGGGGGTCAAGTAAAAAGAGAAGATTTATCAAAGGGTAGAGTTGTGCAGAAGGGTATTCAAGAAATAGATGGTTTATCGATAGTAAAGCCTATTACCAAAAGGGCAGTTAGACTAGATAGCAAAATAAATTTCAAAAAATTTGCTAAATTTATACAGTTTAATGAAAATGAGAAAGGCGGACCTATATATATTGAAATTCCTTTGGATATTCAAGGCGAGCCGATATCAAAAAAAAATATTTTAAATCTATCGAAGAAAAATTTTTTGAAAGAAAAAAAAATTAACAAAAAATATTATAAAAAAGCAAAATTTATTGTAGATAAATTAAATAAAAGTTTTAGACCTTCAATTCTCTTGGGAGCAGGAATTTCCAGACAAACCTCCTTAGAATTAAAAGAAAAAATTAAAAAACTGAATTTACCTATTATGACAACATGGAATGGTTGTGACAGAATTGATAGTAGAAACAAAAACTATTTTGGAAGGCCTAACACTTGGGGACAAAGATATTCAAACCTTATTATTCAGCAATCCGACTTACTATTAGCATTAGGAACTAGACTAGGATTACAACAAACTGGTTTTAATTGGAAAGAGTTCGTTCCCAAGGGGGAAATAATTCAAGTTGATATTGATAAAAGAGAACTTCAAAAAGGTCATCCTAAAACAAAATATCCTCTAAATTTAGATGTTAATATCCTAATTAAGGAAATTTTAAATTTGAAAATTAATAGTAAAAATAATTGGATAAAATATTGCAACACTATAAAAAATTATTTTCCATTAGAAGATAAAAAGAATTTGACAAGAAAAAACTATGTTTCCCCTTACGAATTTTATAATATTTTATCAAAAATCACGAAAACTAAAGATTTAATTGTCCCATGCAGTAGTGGAGGTGCTTCTACTACTTTTTATCAATCTTTTAATCAAAAAATAGGACAAAAAATAATTAATAACAAAGGTCTTGCATCTATGGGATATGGTCTTTCTGGTGCAATTGGTGCCTCATTTTCTGACAGAAACAAACGAGTAATTCATATTGAAGGAGATGGAGGATTAACCCAAAATATACAAGAATTTGGAACAGTTGCTATAAATAAGTTAAATATTAAGACTTTTATATTCTATGATAATGGATATGCATCTATTAGAATGACACAAAAAAATTATTTTAATGGGGCATATATGGGTTGTGATACTAAAACTTTATTAGGCATCCCAAAATGGGATATGATTTTCAAATCATGGGGGCTTAAAACATTCTTTTTAAAACAAAATTTTCAAAATTCAAAAGTTTTTAATAAAAATTTTAATTCTAAAGAGCCTGTAATATTTATTGTTCCCATAGATCCTGAACAAACCTATTACCCAAAAATATCAAGTAGGGTTACTGAAGATGGCTCAATGGAATCCAATCCGCTACATAACATGACACCATCTTTAACAAATATTGAAAGACAAAAATTCTTAAAATTTATTTAAACATTAAAATTGCTTAAAAATTCTTTAAAAATGAATGAATTAGATGCAACAAGCGATTCAGAATTCTCTTTTAAATCATAACCAGACGAATCTGAGATGATACCGTCACTTTCTTCTACTAAAATTTTACCAGCTGCAAAATCCCAATAGCTTAACCCATGATACCAACAACCATCTAGTCTTCCAGATGCCAAATATGCCAAATCTAAAGCAGCAGAGCCAATTCTTCGAAAAGATTTACATTTAAACATAATTTTTTTTAAACTTTCTAAACTTTTATTTACCAAATCTTTTTTGGACATAACAAAACCAGTAGCAATTATTGAATCATATAAGCTACTTATTGGGGACACATTTATTTTGTGATTATTTAAAAAAGATCCTTTATTTTTAACAGCTTTGAACATTTCATCTCTCAATGGATCATAGATTAATCCTAAAACAATTTCACCATTAAACTCCAGAGCAACTGAAATACAGAAAAAAGGGTATTTTTTAATAAAATTATTTGTTCCATCGATCGGATCAATTACCCACCTTAACATTCCATCTTGAATAGGATCATTAATTGTTTCCTCTGCAATGAATATCGATTTTGAAAATCTATCTGTAATTTTCTTTATTAGGTAATTTTCAGTCTGTAAATCAAGATCTGTAAACCACTCATTATTTTTTTTTGTATAGTAATTAAGAGGTTTGTTAAAATTATCATTTAGATTCTTTCCTGCTGTCTTTATAATTTCTTCTAGATAGACGATCTCATTTTCGTTCAGCATTTAGTATCTCCTCTTGAAATTTTTTATAAAAATAAACATATAAGAAAAGTAAGGATAATGTTTTTAATACTGGATCAAAGTTTATTGCGGGCAATTTCTCATTTTCAAATTCAAAAAAATAATGTGTTAAATATCTTAAACCAGTAAAAATAAAAATTGATAAAATTGCAACAAAGTAATCATATCGGTTTTTATTTAAATAATAAATAATTGGAAAAAATAATAAAATTAAAAAATAATAAGGAGAATATGGAGATGTTAATAGAAAAAAAAGCAAAAACATGATTAATTTTTTATAATTCTCTACCTTTTTCTTTAAAGATATTTTTATAAACATATAAAAAGTCAAAAGCGTGAAAAAAATACTATAATAGTATGTTATGAATTTAATATAATAGAGATGATTTAAATTATCAATCCCAAAGCGTGGTCTAATGTCCCAAAAAAAGAATTGTGAAATCATTTGGTATAAACTTGTATGGGAAACATTCCAATTTGTCTTTTCATTTCTTGAATGGGTACCATACTCAAGTAATTGGGTAAGTATTTCGAAAAAACTTTGAATAAAATTCCAATCTCCTAAAATATAAAAATTGGACAAAATAAAAACAAATAGTGCAATTAAAATTGATGCAAATAGTATGACCCTGTTTTTAGTACCTCGAAAAAAAGAAAATGCATATCCGCATAAGTAATATTTAAGGTTAAAAAGTAGCCCCAGAAAAAAAGAGGAATAAATAATATTATTTTTTTTATGTAAATAAAAATACATGAATATATAAAAGATAGGTGTAACAAAAAGGATTGTATTTCCTCTATCGAAAGCAAAAAGAAAAGGATAAGATGTTAAATATGAAATAACTATTAAATACTTTAAGCTACTATCTAAATCATATTTTTCTAAAAATTTATAAAAAATAAAAAGAGTTAAAATTATGCAGATACTTAAAAATATAAAAAAAAGGTATAGATTGTTACTAATTAGTAAAAATTTATCTAAACTAAAATTTAAATCAATCATAAAAAATGACATAATTGAATAAATTAAGGGTGAATTCCAGGCATTACCCCATGACTTAATCAAGCTTTCTTTATCGTTGATATGATAGAGAAGATCATAAAAATCACCGAATTGATATGAATTAGTCCCTTTAAAAAATAATATATTTTCAGAAAAAGAGCCAAACATTGCAATTATCAAAAAAACAATATTTACAATTATCGTAGAAAAAATAAAAAAACTCAGTGCATTAAATTTTATATATTTCAAATAAGGATCCTATGTGAATTTGCTAAATTAATAGAAATCATTTAATAATATATAACTTTTGGAGTGTTTGGCAAACTTTTGATTAATTTCTACAAACTAATTTTAGAATTAAGAAAAAAGCAGATTATTAGATATTATGTAATTGGGTCGCTAAATACTTTAATTAGCATATTATCTTTCAGCTTTCTGTATTACATTGGATTTCATTATTTTATAGCCAATTCCATTAACCTCATAATAGGAATAACAATAAGTTACAATACTCATAAAAAATTCACTTTTTCATCCAAGGGTAATATAGAAAAATATATATATGTAGCACTTTCAAATTTTGTTTTATCATCATCATTGCTATATGTTTCAGAAGTGCAAATGATTAATATTTATTTAGCTAATATTGTTATAATTTTTGGCATATCGTTATTAAATTACTTTTTGATTAAAAAGCTAGTTTATACTATATCTTAAGTTCAGAGGAAAGAGCATCATTATAAAACATTGTAACAGTCTCTTTAGAAAATTCATCTAAATCCTTCCCTTTCAAATCTAATTTTTTTAACTCATTGTCAGCTAAAGTTATTATATGACAACCTATTTGATCAGCTTGGTAAACATTTAACACCTCTCTTGGGCTAGCCCATAGTATTTTAGAATTGGGGCTTATTTTTTTTAATGAGTCTATTCCAAATTTCATAACAGGAATTGGATCAATTCCAGTATCAGCTATACGGCCAGCAAAAATTGAAATAATATTACCACTGCTATTTCCCAATACATTCAATGAATCCAAAATCTGCTTTTGAGTCATAACAGCTGTAATATTAACTTGTATTTTTTTTTCAATAAGTTTTTTTATTATTGTTAAAGAACTTTGTCCTCGAGTATTTATTATAGGAATTTTTACATAAACATTTTTTCCCCAAGTTGAAATCTCTAATGCTTGGTTATACATTTCATCATGATCATCAGAAATTACTTCAAACGAAATGGGTTTACTTTTTACTATAAATAAAACAGACTTTGCAAAAGATTTATAATCAGATACTCCTGAAGACTTTAAAAGTGTTGGATTAGTAGTAAAACCTTTAATGTGATCGAAATCGTTATATTTAATTATTTTTTCTTCACTTGCTCCGTCAGCATATATATCAATATTCATATTATTCTCCTATGATAATAAATCAATTACCTCTTTAATATAGTCTATTTTATAATCATATTGAATTTTTCTTTCTTTTGATTCTTTATAACAATAATCAACAAAAATAGTCTTGCAACCTGCTGAATTTCCTGCCTCAATATCTTTCCACCTATCTCCAATTAAATAGCTTTGCTTTAAATCAATTTTAAATTCATATGCGGCTTGGAAAATCATTCCTGGTTTAGGTTTTCTACATAAACATTCATCATTTTTTGTGTGAAAACATGAATATATCTTATCAACTTCAATCTCATTAATTATCTTATTATGAATATCTCTTACATCTTGAAAATCACAAATTCCCCTAATAGGATCTGGCTGGTTTGTAACAATTATAATGATATATCCCTTAGCTTTTATATACTTAAGAATTTCCTGCAAATCATCATTGTATTTAAACTGATTGATATGTCGGGGGGGATATGGCTTATTTCTTTTTAAAATAACTTTATTAATTATTCCATCCCTGTCCAAAAAAAAAGCTTTATTCACAATCTTCAAACCTATTTATCAATTGATTCCCATTTTGTGGATTTTCCCGCTAAATCTGGTGAGCTAACAATCAAATGCCAAATTAGAGCTTGAAAACTCTCACTCAAAGGAGTTACCAAATTAGCATCCACTGTTGGAATTATAAGTGCCTCGTCTGCAACTTTTGAGGTATATCCTCCATTTCTTCCAACTATGCCCACTATTTTTGTTTTGACCTTTTTTGCATATTTTAAAGCTTCTACAATATTAGTACTAACTTTCTTTTCCAAGTCTCCACCTCCTACTGAAAAAATAAAAACTAAATCATTATGGGATAAATTGCTTACTTTTAGCCATTCAGAGAATACAGTGTCCCAACCCTCATCATTTACTCTTGCTGTTAATTCAGAAATATTATCTGTTGGAGCATAGCACTCAATACCTAGGATTTTTCTAAAATCATTTACAGCATGGGAGGCATTTCCAGCACTTCCACCAACACCTAAAAAGAAAATTCTTCCATTGTTATTTTTTATATCCTTAATAATTTTAATTATTTTTACGAGTGAATCTTTTGATATTTTTTTACATATCTGATTCACACAATTAAAATAATTTTCTATATAATTATCGCTCATTAAATTTCTCCATTAAAAAATTTTTAGTATCAGATATTCCATTTACTGATCCAATTTCATAAAATCTTTCAGAAACCTCCAAACCACATAATTGATTATCAATTGATAAATCAAAAAAAATTTTCGATAGATCTAATGCTGTATTTGAATCATATTTTTTAAAAATTTTTTTATTAACAACTGATAATCCATAATCAATATAATTCATTTTATCATCATGATTATTTTTCTCATAAAAAATTTGATATTTGTTTATTTTTCTTACATTACTTTTATCAAGATGGTTAAAATTTTTATAAATAGTCATTAAAGCATTAGTATTCAACTGTTCATATTTTCTTGTTAATAAATCAAAGTCTATATTTAATAATGTATCACCATATGTGATAAAGAAATTATTCGGCAATAATTCAATTATTTTAATAATTGAACCAGCTGTTCCTAATGGCTTGTATCCATCATAGTGGAACTCAAAATTAATATTTAGAAATTTACATGACTCAATAAATTCTTGTATTTCTTCACCTTTATAATTCAAGCAAAAAATAAAAGAAGTAATTCCTAGGTCAACATAATTTTTAATAAAATAGTAAATAAAAGGTTTGCCATTAAAATTAACTAATGCCTTAGGCTTTTCTCCGATATGCTTTTTTACTCTAGTACCAAGTCCCCCTGCTAAAACTAATAACTTCATAATTGCTTAACCTGTTATTAATTTAACTCCATTAAAATCAAAATTAAATCTTAGCTCATTTATACCTGTAGAATTCATAAAAGACCTTAATTTATTTGGGTTCTCACTATAAAAAAGAAGAAATCCTCCTCCTCCTGCTCCAACCAACTTTCCGCCAACTGCTCCATTATTCAGGGCATTTGTGTAAATATTTTTAATTCTATTGTTTGTCATATTTGGAGATCTTTTAATTTTATTTTCCCAATGTGAATTCATTAATTTTCCAAAATTATCAAAATTAAATTTTAACAATTCCTCTTTAATTTTGTTACCGAGTTTTTTTGTCTCATCTAAATTCTTTATCATAATTAAATCATTCTCTTGTGTTTTTTTATTCTGATGACTAAGAATTTTACTAGCTGATCTTGTATCCCCGGTGAAAAAAAGCAAGAGATTGTCCTCAAATCTAAACATTTCATGTTCAGGAATATCTAATGGGGAATACTTTACTGAACCTTTTTTACTAATGTTAAATATGTTAACTCCTCCAATAGCTGAGACAAATTGGTCTTGCTTACCAACTGGCTCATTTAGTCTGTTTATTTCAATATCGCATGCTAATTCTGCTAATTCATGTTTTGTTATGTAACCACCATAAAATGCAAATAATGCTTTAAGTAATGCAACTGTAAAGCTCCCAGAAGATCCTAATCCAGTACCTGATGGAACATCTGCAAGTGTGGTTATTTCAATTTGTGGTTTATGTATTTTAAAAAGTTTTAAACACTCTTTTATTATTGGATGCTTTATATCTTCCACATTATTGCAATTTTCAATTTTAGAGTATTTTAGATAAATGCCCGGTGTAAAGGGTTTTGTAATGGTAACATAAACATATTTATTTATTGATGCACTTATAAATTGTCCGCCTTTTAATGTGTAATATGAGGGCAAGTCGGTCCCACCTCCTCCTATTGAAATTCTTAATGGGCTCCTAGTAATAATCATTTGTAATAATCCTTATAGACTTTTTCAATAATATCAATATTAGCATAAGCATCCTTTAGACCTAATGACTCGGATTTGTGTAAAATATTTCTTCTAAATTCTTTGTATTGAATTAACCAAGAATCATCTTCCATTGGAAATTCCCAACTATAAGTTTTGGGTGGTCCCATTTGGGGCAACATTTTATATAAGATTATTTTTTCAGTTCCATACGATTTACCTAAGCCATCAAGCTCTATTTTTCCTTTTTCACCATATATCTCAACATTAAATTTATTTTTCCATTCAGTGCAAGAAGCATGAAGGTGTGCAACCAATCCTGTTTTAGTCTCTAATGTCAAAAAAGCATTATCTTCAACATTCATATTCCAAAAAAAATTTTTACAGATCCCATAAACCTTAGCAAACTCCCCTAAAAAAAATCTACTTAAATCAATTAAATGCGATCCTTGATCAATAAGTTCACCACCACCTGATAATTTTTTATTTGCTCTCCATTCCTTCTCGTACCCAACTCTACCTCCATGGCCATACCTTGCTCTAAGAAACATGGTCTTTCCTATTTGACCACTATCTATAATTTTTTTTGCTTTTATAACAGATTTATGAAATCTATGATTAAAACCAACATGAATTATTGACTTGCTTCTTTTTTGTAAAGCAATTAGTTTTTTTATTTCTTTAGTACTAATTGAAGCGGGTTTTTCAATTAAAATATTAATTCCTGCTCTAATGAATTTAGAAGCGATTTTAAAAAGTTCAGAATGTATTGTCGCGATAAAAACTGTATTAACATTAGATTTTAATATATCATCAATTGATTCATATATTATTGAATTTTTAAATGACTTTTGAAGCTCTTTTGATTTATTAATATCAACATCATAAAAACCTAGAATTCTATCTTTTGACAATATATTTTTGGCACGAATTTCACCTATCTTACCACATCCAACTACAGCAATTTTTAACAAATTAATAATCTCCCTCAGGAAAATCCCTATCTTTCCCAATAATTCTTCGAATAGTATAGATATCAGTCTCAGTAAGTTTTTTTAAATTAGAGTTGAATATTTTCCAATTGTCCCACTTAGAGCTTATCAACTTTCCTGTTAATTCTCCAGAGTTTTCCGATGTTAAAAATAATGATAGATCAACACTTAAGTCAATATTTGAGCCCCCAGATTCTTTTGCATTTTTCATATGATTGAAATATTCCTCTCCAATTTTTTTTGATCCGAATTCAAGGGTTCTATCTAGCATATTTGTATCCAATACACCTGGTGCTATACAATTCAAGAATATTTGAAATTTTTTAACCTCAACAGAAATAGATTCAATATATCTAGCAATTGCTGCCTTTGAGCAACCATAAGGTGTTAAATAAGGTAAGGGTGATGTAGCACCACCTCCAGAAATTTGAACTATTTTACCACCTCCTACTCTTTTAAAATGCTCAATAAATTTATTAATCAAAAAAATTGTACCAAAGAAATTAACACTAAATACTTTTTCAAATTCAATCAATTCAATATCTTCACTGTTACCAGCAGTTCCCAAAATTGCAGCATTAGATATTAATGCCGTAAATAAGTTTTCTTTAAACAATTCATTAAGTAAGTGTGACAGCTTGTCTCTATCAGATAAATCAAATTTATAAAATATAAAATCTTTCTCATTATATTTTTTTTTGTTTAAAAACTCTGTAGCATGATTAATGTTTTGATCGTTAGAAGATCCTGAAATAACCAAGTAATTGTTTTTTATATATCCTTCAACAAGCTTCAAACCAAGTCCTTGAGTACCTCCAGATATAAAAACTGTTTTTTTTTTAATCTCTTTCATATTAACTTACTATCTTCTCTTTTTTTAAAATCCATTGGTTATCAATTAAATATTGCAAAGTATGTTCAAGTGATTCTTTAATAGTAAATTTGTTTTTCCATCCCAGAGATCTTATTTTTTTAGTATCCAAATAAATTAGAGGATTATCCCCAGCCCAACCTCTGTTAGATTTACCATAAATACATTTAGGATTAAATCCTAAATAATTAGTTATGACATTTATTGATTCTCTAACTGTAATAGTTTCATCAGTCCCTAAGTTAAAAATATTAATCTTACTTTTAGATTTTTTATAGGCTAAAAATATTGCATCAAGACAATCATCTACATGTAGGTAAGATTTCGTTTGATAACCATCCCCTAGTACCTTTAATTTTTTACAATCTCTCTTCAATTGCTTGTAGAAGTCATAAACATGTCCATGTGAATATCCTGGTCCAAGTATAGATACAAATCTAAAAATCCATGATTTAAAATCAAAATACTCACAATATGATTGTATTAGTGACTCGCAGGCCAACTTTGATGAAGCATAAAGAGAGGTTTGGACAGGAAAAGGACAATTTTCAGGTGTAGGAATAACATTAGTTTCACCATAAATCGAACCAGTTGAAGAAAATAGAATTTCCTTAACACTGTTTAATCTCATCGACTCTAATACATTAAATGTACCTAATGTATTTTCTTTTAAGTCAAGGTCAAGATTCTGAGGCCCAAACCTGACATCTGCATTTGCAGAAAGATGAAAGACAACCTTCACATTTTTAAAAAGTTTTTTAATTGAATCAAGTTTTTTTATATCTCTTTTAAAAAAAAAGAAATTTTTATCTTTTAAAAAAGAATTCATATTCTTTCTGTTACCAGTACTTAAATTATCAATACCGATAACTTTTTTTTTCTTAATTAGTAATTTTCTTACTAATGAACTACCTATAAAGCCTGCACATCCAGTAACAAGAAACATTGCAAGTTATTTTACATTATTAACGGAATTAGTAGAACATTTATTTTTCTATAAAATTGCTTTATAGAGTAAAATAAATCTATGAATATTATCTCCATAGAATTTCAATTCATTTTCTTAAGTTTTCTGATTTTTTTTTCACTTGGAAGAGCTACATTATTTTTTTTGAAAGAGGATAATCTTTCATTAATTGAAACCATTATAGTTGGCTATGGTATTTCTATAATATATAGCCTTTCTCTATATAAATTAGGTATTAATTTTTCGTACCAATTTATACTTTGCATAATAATCTTTGCATTACAATTTCATTTTATAAGTTTAAAAAACCTGTTTCAAATTAATAAGAATAAGATTTTTTGTTTGACTCTAATTATATTAATTGCCATTTGTACATTAGGAGACGAGACATATAAAGCATTTCAAGGCTTTTGGTATGATAGATTTTCATATTTAAGTTCGGCTTTAGTAATACAAGATATGGAATATTCAGTTCTCAAAGAAACAACATCAGATATATTTTCAACAGGAAACAGGGCCCCTTTTATCATTGATCCTTTAAGAAATAGAGTACCAGGTACTTTTTCTACAAGAATGGGTGCAGAGGTACTATTTTCCTTTTTAACAATACCGTTTAAAACATTTTCTTATTTACTGGCTAATATTTTTGAAGAATTATTAAGAATATTAATATTCTTAATATCTTATGATATTTTTCGTCAATTGAAGAATAATAAGTTCCTCTCAACCATTGCTGCATTAAGTGTTGCAATTGGATTTCATGGTCAATTTTTAAAAGATTTTAATGCATGGGGAATGTCGGCTGCCATACCTATGTGGTTATACATATTCAACAAAACTATAATAAACGACACTTTAAAAATTAATTTAAATAAAATTATTATTCTTGCTGCATCATGCTTTATAGTTTATCCAGAGGGGTCTTTATATATTTTCGCACTTTTTACCACATGTATTTTATTTAGAGATATTTTATTCAGAAATAATAAGCTAGTTAATAATATTAAAAACGGTCTTATCATATTAATTTCATCATTTTCTTTTGCTTTACTACTACATCCTCAAATGTTGAGTTTTATTAAAAGACAGATTAATTTGAGTGCAAGCTTTCCTTTTCATAATTCTGTAAAAAATATGTACAATTGGATTCATCCTTTTTCAGTTAATACTAATCAAGAGATATTTGAAAAAAAAGTAATTTATCTTCAAAAAATTGTTGATAATTCATCGACAATAATTGAAAAAATAAGCTTCATTATTTCGTATATTTATGGAAGCTTAGGAATTTATCAAGTTAAATTTCTTTTTCTAAATGAATACAATTACCCTCTTTTTATTCCTTCAGGCATTATTATTTTTTACTTTATTGTCAAGGCATTAAATATTAAGCCTACTCATTTTAAAGAAAACTTTCCATTATATTTGACTATTATACTATCATTAACTTCCCCTTTTATATTGTTTTTTAACGAGTCTTATTATGGTTGGAGTAGAGCCACTGGATACTCATCAATATTTTTAATAGTAGCTTTATATTTCATATTGATAAAATATTCCAAAGCAATTAACATTCAAGCAATAATACTTGCGTTGTTAGTTTCAACCAGCTTAATTTTCTCGTCTTTACATACTTATTCAAAAGTTGTTGGAACTCATAATTTTAACAAAGTTGGATATGGATTCACACAAGATTTACTTGGGTATCAATTTACGGGTGTAAAAGATAATTACAAAAAACATGTTTTATTTAATACGGATATAATCAATAGACACTTAAAATTTTGCGACTCTATAGATTTTGATGTTAATGAATCAGTATTATCTGTCTATGGTCTTTTTGTGATAAGATCACAGAGTGATATATTTACTAATTATTTAAATAAACAATATTTATTAACTGGGGTGTGGGATGGTCATAATCTTGGTGAAAAAAAATCTCAACTAAATTTTTCGCCAGCAGATTGTTCATTGATAGAGGTTAAAAAAGATAACAAGCTTCAACTTATATTAAAATTAAATAGGTTTGAAAAACAAAATATACAATAAATATTTTTCATATTAAAATGATATATTCTAGAGAAAATTATAAAAAAAAAGCTGATATAAAACTTTCTGTCATTGTTCCATGTCTGAATGAAATTGATAACATTAAACCTACACAAGAGAGGCTAAAAAAAGTTTGCGATAAATTAGTAAATGATAAATATGAAATTCTTTTTGTCGATGGAGGTTCTACAGATGGAACAAAAGAACTAATAAAACATCTATGCAATAAATGCCCATATACAATTGGTATTATACTTAGTAGAAACTTTGACCAACAAACTGCGACAACTGCAGGAATGTATTACTCTTCTGGTGAGACTGTATTAATAATCGATGCTGATCTTCAAGATCCTCCTGAAATATTGCCAAAAATGTTTGAAAAAATGAAAGAGGGATATGATGTGGTTTATGGTAAGAGAGCAGAGAGATATGGGGAGAGCATCTTGTATAAAGCGTGTTGCTGGATTTACTATAAATTAGCAAAGATATTTTCCGATATTGAAATACCAGAAAATACTGGTGATTTCAGATTAATTAAGAGAGAAATAGTTGATCTCTATTTATCTATCCCTGAGTCACCAAGGTCATTAAGAAGTATTTTCCCATGGCTGGGTTTTAATCAAATAGGAATAGAATATAAAAGAGACGAAAGAAACCTGGGGAAAACAAAATATCATTTCTTAAGAATGATCAACACTGCATTAAATTCAATTATTAATTCGTCTAATAAAATTTTATATACTGGCTTTTTCTTTGGCTTGCTCCTTTTTATTGTAGGAATTTTTTTTATTTTTCAGAGTTTATTTACTGGAAATTCAATAACTAAACAATATCCGGATTTTAATTTAATCTTTTTTACTTTTTTATTCAGCATAAACTTTATTTTTATGTTTTTAATTGGAAGATATATCTCTAACATATCTGAATCAACAAAAGGTAGACCTCTATTTATAGTAGATAAAATTCACAGATATGAGGAAAATAATGAATAATTCAAACAGAGTATATTCTGGACATCAAGAATTAATCGACACTGAAAAATACCTTTGTGGTTATAACGATTATATCGTTCAAAAATTTATAGAATATAGTTTAAATTCAATAAAAATTCTCGATTTTGGAGCAGGCATTGGTACTCTAAGTAAAATTTTCTATAATAAAAGTAAAAAAAAACCTATTTGTTTAGAAATTGACGAATTACAAAAAAAAATTTTAATTGATCAGGGATTTAAAGTAATTGATTCTTTGAGCAAAATTGAAAGTTTAGGAATAGACTTTATTTATTCAAGTAATGTATTAGAGCATATTGAAGATGATGAAGAGATTATAAACCTCTTTTATAAATATCTACCAGTAAATGGAAAATTATGTTTATATCTCCCTGCTTTAATGAATTTATGGTCAGAAATGGATGATAAAGTTGGTCATTTTAGAAGATATGAAAAAAAAGAGTTGATAAAAAAAGTTTCAAATGCTGGGTTTAAAATCATCGAATGTAATTATTGTGATACATTGGGGTTCTTTGCTTCAAGATTAATAAAAATGATAGGTTATAAAAATAAAGCTGGTGTGGGCAGTCCCAAAAGCCTTATGATATATGACAGAGTTGTTTTTCCAATTTCGAAAATATTAGACAATATAGGGTTCAAGAAAATATTTGGTAAAAATTTAATTATCTATGCAGTCAAATCTTAGCTAAGAGATCTTTTCTATTTTTGTTAAAGAAAATTACAATGAAAATAATGAATATAGAAGTTATTACTATCAAATTTAAATTTCTAAAGAACTCAGGGATTTTTGGAGTATATAATTCAAGTTGAAGAGAGCTTTCTCCTTTAGCAAATAAAACATAAGTACCCAAATAATCATCTGTTCTAAATTTATTTTCCTTAGGAATTAATTTACCATTAAGCAATAAAACATGCTGAGAAAATGGGAAAACATTGATATTTAAATAGCAAGCTGAATTAGTTTTATTATTGAAATTTAAATAATAATTTTCGTTATTATTTTTTGGTTTTAGTAAATATTGTCTTTTAACATCACACTTCTTTGCTGTAGGATCAAGTGGCTTTAAATTGCTATATGCCCAAAGTTGGGCTGCTGACCTAGGTACTTCCCAATAAACAGATTCTTTATCAGCTTTAGAGGAAAACAGAACAGATCCTAACGAAACAAGTTTCTTTGATTTTTTTTGCCACCCATTAAAAGGAGGAACATTTTGACTTTGATAATTATGAAATGTTTTAATTCCTATAGATAGAATAAGAATTATCAAAAAAAAGTTTGCTAATTTATGAAAATTTATTTTTTGTTTAGGATTGACCCAAGAAATAGAACAAATTACAAGTATCAACAAACATAATTCTAAATAAAAAATATATCTGTGATGTTGATGTAGCCTAGTAAAGATTCGTGGAAAAATTTCTGCAAATTCAGGTGAAATCGACAAAATAAAGTAGATCATAAATAGTGAAAAATATATCAAAAAAATAACAATTCTTTTTTTATTAAATTTGATTTTAGGAACTAAAAAAACAATTAAGAAAATTGTTAAAGTATTAATCTGTACATCATGATGAGGAGTAGTGAAAGGCTTTATTCCATCAAAGAAAGATTGACTGTCATAAGGTATGGGAAGAAGGCGATTAGTAATACTATCCATATGAGCATAATATGCTAATTCCCAATTATAATTTTCCAAGGTCATTGCACTAATTACAAGTTCAATAAGATAAGGAGAGAACAAAAGCATAAGGAAGAATATGTTTGAAATAAATTTTTTGTATATGCGCTTTATAAAAACTACATACAAAATAATTGGCAGATAAACCACTGTTATATGTATTATATGTGGGGGCCAAGTGAAAAGAGAAAAGGCGATAAAATAAATTGATAAATAAAAGTAAAAATCCTCATCCTTTTTAAGATAATAAATTAAAGCAATGATGGAGATGCTTGCTAGTTCAAAACCAAAAGAGCTTGGTAAAGAACCTGTCGAGAAAATTACACTATTGTTAAAAATTGACCAAAGAATAGCAACCGATAATATACTTATAATTTTCTTGGATACTATATATTCAGATAATATTCTGTAAATCATAGTCAATTTGATAATCTGAAAAATAATCATTAAAAATTTATATGACATCTCAGAACTTAACACCAAGGATGGAAGTCCAATAAAAGGGTAAATTGTATAACCATAAACCAGATAAAGGGGTGACCCTATAGTTTCTCCATTAAAATAAATAGGGAATGAAAAATCTTGGAAAAAATTAAAAGAATAGTAACTTGCAAGAAAAAGATTATCACAGTAATCATCATAAAAACACTTGCTTCCCATGTGTTGAGCTATAAAAAAAATAGGAAAAAGCAATAAGGATAATAGAATTAATAAATAAATCCTTCTATTTAAATAATTTGAGAAAAAATTTTTAATTTTATGTATCATTTTTTTCCAAACAATCTAGACAATCTTTCTAATGTGACATTAATAATGTCGATATTGTTTGTGCAACATAGTCTAACATGTCCCTCACCTTCAGAGCCAAAATTATTACCTGGCAAAAGCCCAATCGAACACTTGTCCAATACAAGGTCTGCAAACTCCTCTGAAGACAAATTGGTTTCTGTAATACGAGGAAATAAATACATGGCACCTTCAGGCTTAATACATTGAATGCCTTTGATTTGATTAAGACCATTAGCCATAACATCAATTCTTAACTTTATTTCTTTTTTGATAGCATCTATTTCTTGTTGATCTCCTGATATTGCCTCAATTCCAGCGGATTGAATAAAAGGAGGTGTACATGATGAAATGGTTTCAACGATTAAGGCCATTTTACTGATAATTTCTTCAGGGCCGATAGCTACACCTAATCTCCAACCTGTCATCGAAAAAGATTTGCTAAATCCATTTATTATTATTGATCTATCTTTACACTTATCCTTGAAAGTAGGAGTAAAAAAATTATCATTTTGAAATATTAATCTTGAATAAACTTCATCAGATAATAAATAAAGATCATGTTTTTCTATAAGTTTTGCTATTTTCTCTGCATCCTCTTTACTAATCACTGAACCCATTGGATTCGAAGGTGAATTGACTATTAGCAATTTAGTCTTACTGGTTATTAATTTTTCTAACGATTTAAAATCTATTTTAAAACCATTTTCAAATTTAAGATCATAATAAATAATCTTTGCATCCAAATACTTGCTAGCAGATAAATAAGTAGGAAAACCAGGATTAGGAACCAAGATTTCTTCTCCAGATTCTACAAGGGTTGAAATTGCAAGGTATATAATATAATTGGCTCCAGGCGTAACCAGTATTTGCTCTATATTGGGTTTAAAACCCCTAGATAGAAGCGTTGTGCCTCTAATTAGTTCTCTAAATTCTCTTAATCCTTTAGAATCAACATAATGAGTATTTCCTTTAACGATTTCTTTAATTGCCTTATCTCTTATGTTTTTAGGTGTATCGAAGTCAGGATCACCTATTTCATAATGAATAATTTTTCTTCCTTTTTTTTCAATATCATTTATTTTAGACAACATTTGAAACATAGGTTGTCCCAGTAAATTGTTAACGACTCTAGATAAAGGTTTAGGCATAAAATTATATTAAAGTAAAATTCACAAGTTTAATAGAAAAAAAATATATCTAAGCTATCATTCAATATATGAAAGTTAGAGTGGCTGATGTTATAGTCGATTTTTTAATTGAGAATAAAATAAAATCTGTATTCGGCTTAATGGGTGGTGGTGCAATGTTTTTAAATGATGCACTAGCATTAAGAAAAAAAGATATCAAAACTATTTTTAATCACCATGAGCAAGCAAGTGCAATGGCTGCTGTTGGATATTCCAAATATACTAATAATAGTTCAGCAGCAATATTCACGACTGGCTGTGGATCCACGAATTCTATAACCGGAGTCCTAGATGCATGGCAAGACAATCTCCCTAGTTTTTTTATATCTGGTCAAGTAAAAAGAAAGGAAACATCAAGAAATAAAAAAAACATAAAATTAAGAAATTTTGGTGTGCAAGAAGCTGATGTAATATCAATAGTAGAAAACATTACTAAGTATTCTGTAATGATTAATGATCCTGAGTCAATATACGAAGAACTTAATAAGGCCTATAAAATTGCAAAAAGTGATTGTCCTGGACCTGTATGGATAGATGTTCCATTAGATGTTCAATCATCTCTAGTAAAGAAAAAAAAATGGACTTTCAATCTTGATAAAAATCTTATAAGTAAAAAAAAGTTAAATAAGTTTACAAATAAAATATTAAATCTATTAAATAAATCACAAAGGCCTGTGATAATCGCTGGAAATGGAATTAGACTTTCTTCAACTATTAAAGAGTTTAATTTATTGATTAAAAAATTTAAAATACCTGTTGTAAGCTCATACTTAGGAATAGATATTTTTCCCAATTCTAATAAGCTTCATTATGGAACCTTGGGTACCAAAGGGAATCGTTTAGCAAATTTTGTTATTCAAAATTCAGATCTTGTCATATCTATGGGCTGTAGATTGAGTGTTCCACTTACTGGTTTTCAATATGAAACTTTTGCAAGAGAGGCAAAAATATGTGTGATTGATATAAATTCAGATGAACACAAAAAAAATACTGTCAAAATTGACCACTTTTTCAAATTAGACTTAAAGCACTTAATTCCTAATTTGGTATCGTGTAATTTAAATAGGAACTTCAAAGAATGGACTAATACATGTAATAAATGGAAAAAATTATGGCCCACTATAGAAGATAATCATGATGATAAAAATGGTATAAACTTGTATAGTTTTATGAACATTTTAAATAAAAATTTACGAGACAGGTGTTCAGTTATTGCTGATGCCGGTTCTGCTGGGTATGTTTCAGCTCAAAGTCTTAAAATTAAATCAAACAAACAAAGATTTATAATGCCAGGTGCACAAATGGAGATGGGCTTCTCTATTCCTTGTGCTATAGGTGTAGCAGAGGCAAATAAAAAGGATATTGTATATGCAATAACCGGTGATGGTTCATTTCAATTAAATATCCAAGAACTTCAAACAATATCTCATTATAAATACAATATTAAACTCTTTATATGGAACAATAGCGGTTATTTGTCTATAAAATCAACTCAAAGTAGGTTTTTTAAAGGAAGAGATATTGGAGCTGGTCCAAAAAGTGGTCTTACTTTTCCTGAAATTGAAAAAATTGCTGAAGCCTACAAAATTAAATACAAAAAAATATCAACAAAAAAACAATTAAATTCCTTATTGCAAAAACATAAAGTGCAAGATGGTCCTGAGATAATTGAAGTTATTTGTCCTGAAATTCAAGAAATAATTCCTACTGCAGCAACTAAAACTTTAGATGACGGCTCTCTTGTTTCAAGCCCACTAGAAGATATGTATCCTTTTATGGAAGATAAATTGTTCAAAGAAAATATGATCGTAAAACCAATTGATTTATTTAAATCATAATAGGATATAGAACTTGGCTCCAGTCATTAAAGAATTATGTTAGTAAAGAAAAGGCTAGGTTTTAGTTATATTCTTTTTTGGTTTATAACCACATCGACAAGTATTGCAATTAATAAATTTAACATTGTAATCCCACAAATTATAATGAAGCTGAAAAAGTAAATCCAAGCCCACCAGTAAAGATCCTGTAATGGCAACATAACTTGT
>MDTB01082416.1_pt1 | contig 26711 bp, 22 predicted proteins | sample 811161 | NCBI WGS metagenome assembly MDTB01 (sample SAMN05326650, study PRJNA326480) | marine metagenome | isolation source: seawater | place: Mediterranean Sea | collected 2009 | reverse complement strand
TGATTCTCTTGGAGCAGCTCAAAACATGATTAATAAAGCTGTTGATTATGCAAAAGAAAGAAAACAATTTGGTAGAGCTATTGGTTCTTTTCAAGCTGTAAAGCATATGTGTGCGGAGATGGTTGCTGAATTAGAGCCCTGCTATGCCTTGGTTTGGCATGCCGCTCATGCACAAAAACATATGCCTAATGAAGCGAGGCTGATGGCATGCCAAGCTAAGTCCCATTTGAGTGATGTAGCTAAAGAAGTAGCAAAAAAGTCAACCGAAGTTCACGGAGGTATGGGTTTTACAGACCTATTAGGACTGCATTATTGGTTCAAAAGAATTGGCCTAAATAGGCAATTGTTGGGCACACCTGAACGTGTTCGTGAAGAAGCAGCATTACTGCAACTCAACTAATATTTAATTGCTCCTCAAGTAATTGGATCCTATCATTGCCAAAAAACATAGAGTCCTTAAAAAAATATGTTGGTGATCCAAAGCCACCTCTATCAATTAACTCCTGAGTATTTTCCTTTAATGCACTTTTTGTTTTCTCTTGATTTATGAAATTTAAGAAAGTATTTGAATCTATATTTAAATCCTCACATATTTGTGAAATTACATTATCTTGGGAAATATCTTTTCCATCTGTCCAATAAGCTTTAAAAATTTTGAGGGCATAATCAGAGATTTGCTCTTGCTCATTAAAAAATAATGCACCACGCATAGCTTTTACAGAGTTAATAGGAAAAATAGATGGCCAGTTAATTTGTAAATTCCTCACTTTTGCCCACATTTTTAAATCATGATTGTAGTAATTAGATTTTAATGGGTTAGGCTTGGCTCTGAATTTATATACTTCATCATTTACTGAATTAAACACCCCTCCTATAAGAATTGGTAAAAATTTAATTTCAATGTTGTACTTTGAAGATATCTCATTGATTCCAACAAAGCCTAAATATGTCCAGGGACTTGAACAATCGAAGTAGAATTCGATATAGTTACTATTCATCTTTGTAAGTTTATTCCAAATGATATTTTTTAGAAATTTAAATTTATTTTTGTGCGCTATTTATGTTGGTTTCGTGCTTGCGGTAGATGTAAATTTAGAGATTAAAACTACGTTAAAAAATCAAAAAAATTCAAAAAGAAATTATCAAAAAAGTTAAGGAAGATCACTTTTTTAAAGTAAATAATATTGAAGACATAAATAATACTTTTCAGGAAAGGCTAATTGAAAGTCTCGATCCATCGAAAGTTTATTTTACTAAATTGGAATTTGAGAAATATGGAAATAACCTTAATGATGAGATTTTTGATCTAAATAACAGCTTTAGAATATTAAATAAATATTTTAATCGTCTTATAGAGGCTACTTCATACCAGATTGAAATACTAAAAGATTTTGATTTTGATTTTTCAAAATCTGAATACATGGATGTTTATTCTGAGGATAACGAGTGGAAGTCTTCATTTACAGAATTACGAAAAGAATGGTTCCTTCTCACAAAGAATGATTTATTAAATGAAATCCTTGATGAAGATTTATCTAATGAAACTGATATCAAGCAAACAATTATTGATAGGTATGAGCGAAGAATAAGGAGAATTACTCAGCGTACTAATGAGGACTATTTTTCTATCATTATGAATAATTTTACAAGTCAATTTGATCCTCACTCAGCTTATTTATCGCCAAAATCTGCAGAAGATTTTGATATGCAAATGAGCTTAAGTCTTGAAGGTATTGGTGCTCTATTAGGGATTGAAGATGATTATGCAAAAGTTGTAAGTTTAGTTCCTGGTGGACCTGCTGCTAAATCAAATCAGCTATCTCCCGATGACAGAATAGTTTCTATAAGACAGGCATATGAAGAAAAAAGTACAGATGTAGTTGGTTGGAGAATAGATGAGATTGTCAAGCTGATTCGTGGAGATGCAGGTACTGAAGTAGAGCTTGAGATAATGCCATCAAAATCTCTTGAATCCTCAGAAAGAAAGTTTGTAACGCTTATAAGAGAAGAAGTTCAGCTAGAGGAGCAAGCTGCAAAAAGTAAAATTATTAACATAAACTCAGAATCAAGAAACTATAAGGTTGGAATAATAGAATTACCAGCATTTTACATAGACTTTAATGCCTGGAGAGAAAGAGACCCAAATTTTAGAAGTAGCTCAAGAGATGTTGAAGATATTCTCATGTCATTTAATAAAGATAATGTGGATGCAGTTTTAGTTGATCTTAGAGGGAATTCTGGTGGTTCATTATATGAAGCAAATAAACTGACAGGTTTATTTGTGGCATCTGGGGCAACTGTTCAGGTGAAAGAAAGCTCTGGAAATATTAGGCCATGGGGCGATGGAAGAGCCAAGCAAATCTGGAAAAAACCTGTCGGAGTTTTAGTTGATAGATACTCAGCCTCAGCCTCAGAAATTTTTGCTGGAGCGATTCAAGACTATAAAAGAGGCATAGTAATTGGTCACAGAACATTTGGTAAAGGTACAGTGCAACGTCTTGATGATCTTAGTGCGGGTCAGATTAAAATTACTGAATCAAAATTTTATAGGGTCAGCGGTTCAAGTACTCAGGCAAAAGGTGTTGAACCAGATATAGTGCTTCCCTCAACATGGGACATCGAAGAAACTGGTGAAAGCTCATTAGATGAGTCTCTTCCATGGGATACAATTAGACCAATAAGGCATAGGATATATAATCTTAATGACTTTGCGATTCAACGAGCATCAGAAAATCATATTGAGAGATTATCCAGCGATCCCAACATGCAATATATTCTTAAAATTCGTCAAAAATATGATCAACGTAAAAATAAGAAAGAAGTTTCTTTGAATATTAATGAAAGAAAGAATGATAAGCTTGATAGAAGATCTTGGATTCTAAATACCGAAAATGCACGTCGAAGTCTTTTAAATATCGATACGTTTAATACCTACGATGATTTGGAAGCATTTAGGGAAGAAATTGATTCTGATGAAATATCTTTAGAAAATGATTTTCTCTTGAACGAATCAAAAAACATCATTGTTGATTACCTCAAATTTAGCTCCCAATTAATTGTTGTAAATCAAAATTAATGAAAATTATTTCTTTTAATATCAATAGTGTTAGAGCTAGACCTCATCAACTTGAATATATCCGTGATAATCTTGATCCTGATGTGATTGGACTTCAAGAAACAAAAGTACATGATGATGAATTTCCTGTTGAGTTAATTAATGAAATTGGTTATCACTCTGAGTATTGGGGACAAAAGGGTCATTATGGAGTAGCTTTGCTTAGCAAAAAGAAGCCCTTGGAAGTTGTAAAAGGGTTTGCAAAGGATAAAGCTGAAGATCAAAAAAGGTTTATTCAAGGAAAGTATAAATTTAATAATAATGAGATCTACATATTAAATGGTTATTTTCCCCAAGGCGAAAATAGAAATCATGAATCAAAATTTCCTAAAAAAGTTAAGTTTTATAAAGATTTAAGGTTTCACATAAAGAAGTTACAAAAATCTTCCTCAAATATAATTGTGATGGGTGACTTTAACGTGGCTCCTGAAGACAAAGATATTGGCATAGGTGAAACTAATGCAAAAAGGTGGTTGCGCGAGGGGAAATGTGCATTTTTACCAGAAGAAATAGAAATGTGGGATTCAATTAAAGATCTTGGCTTCGTAGATAGCTGGAGAAAACAAAATCCTAATGAAACTTCTATTTTTTCATGGTTCGACTATAGATCAAGGATGTTTGATGATAACCCAAAGAGAGGATTAAGAATTGATCATATCTTAGTATCTAAGTCTCTCGAGAAATTAATAAAAGCTACTGGGATTGATTATTCAACTAGGGCTATGGTTAAGCCTTCCGATCATTGCCCTGCATGGCTTGATTTATAATGACAGGCTTTAGTTAAACTGATTATCTCCTTTTTTGAAAAAAATGCTGCAATATCTCAATCGATTTGGCCTCCAAAAAACCTCCTTCAAATTCAACCTTATGATTAAGAAAAGGTTTACCAAAAAAATTATCCACTGAGACAATTGCTCCTGTTTTTGGCTCTTTAGCTCCAAAATAAAGTTTTTTTATTCTAGCATCAACAATTGCTTTGGCGCACATATGACATGGTTCAAGGGTTGAGAAAATTATGCATCCATTGAGTCTATGATTATTTAGATAATTGCTTGCATCATTTATAGCCATTATTTCCGCATGACTGGTCACTGAATTATTAAGCAATGTTTGATTAAACCCCCTGCCTATTATTTTATTCTCAAAAATTACTATTGAGCCTACTGGAACTTCATTATTTATGTCAGCTTTTTTTGCCTCATCAATTGCGAGGCTCATAAATTTTAAAATCTCAGTTTTTAAGTACATAGAAAATTTATTTTAAAAGGTTTTATAATCAATTCATAAATGATATGAAAAAGAAAATTTGTTTTGTAATAGATACATTTGATTTTTTTCTTACGCATCGATTGGATTTGTGTAATGAGCTATCAAAAAAATATAGTGTTTCTGTGATTACTGATACAACTGATAGTGAAATATCTGGTCAATCGTTAGCGCCCAAAATAAACTTTATTCATTTAAGCAAAAGAAGTGGGGTTTTTTCTTATATAAGATATTTTTTTGAATTAAAAAAAATCATATACAAGCTGAAGCCAAGTGTTACCTTTTTTATTTCGGTTGAAATATCGTTTACAGGTAGTTTATTAAAGATATTCTCACGTAATTATTTCAGTGCTTATTTATGTTTTACAGGGATGGGACATAACAATGGTAATACGATTAGGTCAAAATTTTTCTTTCATTTAAAAGAAATAATTTTCAGATTGGCTACAAGAATTAATAATGTTTATTTTATTTTTCAAAACTCAAGCCACAAAGATTTTTTAGAAATTAAATTTTCAATACCAAAAAATAAATCATTTCTGATTAAAGGAAATGGGATCAAAAACTTTAAAACTAAATTGGATTTTTTTGAAAAAATAAACTTTTGCTATTCAGGAAGAATTGAAAAAGAGAAAAATATTGAAGAACTTATTCACGCCTTCAAGAAAGTTCAAGAAAATAATAATTTCTGTTCTGAGCTACATTTATATGGTGATTACACTAAAAATATTAATACGCCAATAAATAAAAATTTATTTTTTGAGCTTAAAAGCTATAACATTTTTATGCATGGAAAGTTAGATCAAGATCAACTTTTTAAGGAAATGAGTATGCATAGTGTTTTTGTAATGCCCTCTAATCTTGAGGGTTTATCAAAAGCAACTCTAGAAGCAGGAGCACTAGGATTATCGATAATAGCTAAAGATGCTCCTGGAGTCAGAGAAGCAGTTGCTCATAACAAAAATGGTTATATTTATAAAAATAGCTTACCAAGCATCATGGAAGACATGATAAGAGATAAAAACAAAACATTTGAGCTAAGAAAGTTTTCGCTATTACATATTAGAAAAAATTTTTCTTTAGAGGTTATTGCCGGGCAATATATAAAAATAATTGAAAGAGCTAGTTAATCTGCATTTCATTAATAAGGACCCTATTGATCTTCTTCACATCAAATTTTTCTTCAGCTAATATTCGTGATTTCTTAGACATTAATGCTCTTAGCTCATAGTCCATAAGTTTTTCCATAGCTTTGAAAGAAGAGATATGGTCCTTTGGTTTAACTAAAAATCCATTATGGTTATTTTTTACAGTTTCCCTGCAGCCTACAGCATCAGTTGTTATTACTGCCCTTCCAATTGCCAAAGCTTCAAGAACTACCCTTGGAGTTCCTTCTTGATAAGAAAGCAATACAAAAACTGATGATTTTGCAATTTCATTTGCTGGATTAGGGCAAAATCCCATATATTCGATCCCATACATTTTCGGCCAAATATTTTTTATTTCATTTTCATCTATAGAATCTTTATGCTTGTCTGGATATCCATAGATTAAGAATCTAGCGTTAGGATACAATTCTTTCATCAACTTAGATGCTTGTGCAAATTCAATTAATCCTTTAGATTTAAGCAATCTTGCCATAGTCATAAAAATGGGTTGTGAGGGAGGTGTGCTAAATGGGAATTTTTCTAAGTTAACGCCTGAACCATTCACTTGAGCAACTTGATCCTTACGGACTATTTTTTTATTAACAAATAATAAAGAATCATCAGGATTTTGAAAAAAAACTTTTTTATTATTAGAAAGTGCAACTTTAAGAAGAGAAGTGGTTATAAGTTTAATGAATTTATCCTTGACTGTTTGATCATCAAAGGCATGCCCCAATCCAGTTATCATTGAAAATAGATTATTTTTTTTTGTTATTCTTGCAGCCAATGAGGTAACAATTATAGATTTATGCATATATGAAAAAATAACATCTGGATTAATTAATCTTATAATCTTTTGCAATTTATAAATTGAAAAAATTAAATTCAACAAATTAAATGATTTCCTATCCAAAGAAAAATAATTAAACTCTATTCCTGCTTGATTAAGCTCCTCTAAATTATTTGCACTAATATCTGGAGCCATAGCGATAACTCTGTAGCCTGAATTTTTTAATTCAACGAATAAATCTTTTCTGAACCAAGCAAAAGTATCGCCGCTCCCAGAAATAGCTAAAAAAATTTTTTTGCTAGTCATGTCTTTTAATAAAAATATAAAGTATTGATCCCAATAAGAAACCTGGCACTTTTACAATATCTAACATTGTGCCAACAACTCCGGCATTAATAGCATTAATTGTATTCAGATCATTTTTTGTGAACCCATTCTTCAACGGGAAAATAACCCCTCTATATAAGATCAAGGAAAATACTAATGTAAAAAAATAAATTTTTGTTATGTGAGGGATATATAGTATTGAGCTCTCTACCCAATTAGCTGCAATTGAGTTCCATCTAAAGGAAACTAAAAAGAAAAAGATTAAAATTAAAAACTTGACCAACCCTGATGAAATCCGGTAACTTTTAGATTCAGAAAAGAAATTTAATCTTTTTAGTATTAGAAATTGTATAGAAAAGAAGAAAACTGTTAGTAAAAATATTTTTGTTATATGAGGGATATAAAAAAAACTTTGAGTGTTCCAATCAAAAAAACTATTCCATTTTATAACTAGGAAGCTCATTAAAACTAAAAACGCTGACAGCACAAAATCTTTTACGTTTTCTTGAATTCTAATCATTGATCCATGGAGCTGATAAATAAAAAATTTTTTAGCTGCCTCAAAAAAATTTTTAGGAAGAGAGTTATATGTCAAATATGTTTTTGAAGGATAAAACCATTTACAAGATCTCTTTATCCGTTTTCTCCATTCAAGGTCTGCACCAGCCCTATAACCATTTAAAATCTTATTATCAAAATAAATTTCTTTAAGAATTAGAGTTCCAGGATTTGATTCAAGAGGGTTGTTTCCAAACGTAGATCTATGAATAGCTTTTTGAAAGGCTGTATTAGATGAATATTTAGTTGAACCAAATATAACATCGTACTTTTTTAATATCATTAAGTCATAATAGTCTTCAAGCCAAGTTAATGCTGGTTCAGTTCCTAAATCAAGAAAGGCTAATATTTCGTATTTTGCATGATTAGCTGCAATATTTATTGCTTCTGCAGGGTACTTTTTGTACTCATTTTTGAATGCATTATGAGGTTCATTATTTCTTTTAAATCTGTAAAAAAAAGACATTAATGTTTGAAAAAATCTGTCAAATCTATGCTCCCTTCCACACCTTAGGTAGGTTAATTCAAATTTTGAAGACCCTTTGATTGATAATGACTTTATATCATCGTTTCCAGATGAGTCAGCAATGATTACTTGATTCGGTAAAAGAGATTGTTTTTCCAATGCAGAAATTTGCTTAGCAAGTAAATGAGCATCATTAAGAGTGGGAATAATTAATGAAATTTTCAAAAAAATTTTCTCTAAAAAAAATATGATTTTACTATATATGAAATATCATTGACATTTTGTTTATTGGGTTAAAATAACTTACTTAATATGAAAAATATTGATAAAAAAGTAGCGGATGATTTTGGTACTGAATGGGAAAAGTATGATCAATCAGCATTAGATGAAAATCAGCTGAAAACTGCGTGGAATCAATATTTTAAAATTTTTCCTTTTGGCAAACTTGCATTAAATGCTGAAGGTTTTGATATGGGTTGCGGAAGTGGTAGATGGGCAAAATTTGTTGCTCCCCTCGTTGGAAAATTGAATTGCATTGATCCAAGCGCTAGAGCACTTAATGTTGCAAAAAAGAATCTAAATAAGTTTGAAAATATTTCCTTTATAAATGCATCTGTAAGCGATGACATGTTGCCGTTCGAATCTCAGGATTTTGGGTATTGCCTTGGCGTACTTCATCATATACCTGATACAAAAAAAGGAATTGAGTCATGTGCAAAAGCACTTAAAAAAGGGGCTCCTTTCCTTTTATACCTTTACTATAATTTTGAAAACAGGTCATTTGTCTTTAAATTTATTTGGAAAATCACAGACCTTATTAGAAAAATTATTTCATCATTACCTTCTAAACTTAAGATTCTTGTTTGCTATTTGATTGCTTTATTTATTTATTATCCTCTTGCAAGAATAAGCCTGGTCTTAACTAAATTAAAAATAAATCCAAAATTTATGCCATTATCTGACTATAAAGATAAAAGATTTTATTTTATGAAAACAGATGCACTTGATAGATTTGGAACAAGCCTAGAGAAAAGGTTTTCGAGACAGGAAATTACAGAAATGCTTGAAAATGCAGGGTTCGAAAATATTAATTTTTCTAATGACATGCCATATTGGGTATGTATTTCATCTAAAAAATTTTAAGTTATTTTCCTGAAATAAAAATACAAGGCTAGGAAAATTAGCCATCCAAAGTTTGATATTAAATTTGTTATAGATGCTAATAAAGAACCTACCTTTGCAGGATATTCATTTTTATATGCAGTTCGTGTAAATGAATTCTCATTTGAATACTTAATAATGTTTATAACCTCAGGCCTACTTTTAAAGATTTCTTCTACTAATTTGTATTCATTACTAACAATTTTTTCAAGTTCATATAATTTACCTGACCTTATATATTCAACATCACCATCCAAGTAATACCATTTATTACCTATCAGGACTGTAGTTGCAAAATGGCCCCCAACAGGAGAATCAAACAATACTGATGAATATTCAAATCCATTTATTGATAGAAGCTCCTGAATTACAATAGCGCTTTGTGAGCACCACGCAAAAGGTTTAGACAATATTTCATCAGGATTTAATAATCCAGTTATATTTTTTTTAAATATTGGTTCAGATATATATTTACCTAAAACCCATAAGAACCAATTATCTTTGAAAGTATATTCTTGCAAGCCATGTTTAAATGATTTTCTAGCAAAGTCTTCAATATTATATGGTACAGAGAATGTTGAGCTATCATAGTGCGATTCAATAAATTTATTTGCTGCTTTAATATTATTAACCTTTGCAAATGATTCAATAAACTCATCATTTTCTATATCATGATCTGGATAAGCAACATTATTTATCTCAGGCAAGTTTAAGTTAAAGTTTGGAGAAATATTAACGTAAACTGTCATTATAAAAAATAACACAAATAGAGATAATAGAAGTGTTTCTAATTGCTTTTTTTTAATTCCTATCATTTGGAATCCTTAATATAAAAATAATCTCTGAACCAACGAATGATGATAGTGGCTGAAAAAGAAATTCTATAAAATAATTTAATAATTTAAATTTATTTGCATATGGTAAAGAAAGTAAATATCTCTTCTTTTTAATTATCTTAAGATTGTTTATTTTTATTGCCTTCGTCAAATTATTAAGACTATATTCACTAAGTTCAAAGCCATATTTAGCTTTATTATTTTTTTTTGATAAATTTAGCATTAATTTCAAACCTAGATTATTTGTCAAAGAGCTTTGTAAAATTATGTATGCACCTGGTTTTGATGAGGAAATAATCTCATTAAGGAAATTATCCAGGTTATCCACATAAGCGATTAAACCTATGCATAAAACTAAATCAAATTTATTTTCTTCAAGCCTAATTGACTCAATATCTTTACAAATAGACTCTATTTCTAAATCACCACTTGTAGAAAGAATTCTCTCGGTGGTAATCCTTAGCATTTCTTCAGAAACATCAATCAAGGTTAGATGGGAAGCATTATTTTTCTTAACTACGCTTTGTGTTATTTCTCCCGTACCTGGACCAATATCTAAGATAGAATGTGCAGAAAAGTCACAGAACTTAGTAACTATTTTCTTTCTTTTTCTGAAGTTAAAATTTATTCCTGACATTGACTTTGTAAATCCATCAGAGTAATTCTCTATATTGGTTTTATGCTTAAAGTACTTCTTGATATTTTTTTTGTTATTCATTTTTACTCAATAATCATCTTAATCTTATTCACGAATTCCTCTAGTCCTTTTCTTTTAAAAATATTAGTTCACTCAATAGCTGAGTAAATATTTTTATTTTCAAAAAACTCTTTACCAAAATACTCAATGCCTGCGATTGTAAAGTGCTGTCTATCACTTGATAGAAGTTCACCTGCAGTATTAGTAATTGGAAAACAGCCATTACTTGCAAAAGTACTAAAAAAAGAAAAATAATTTTTTTCTGGTATTTTGGAAATATCTCTCAAATCAATATAAATTTTTTTAGAATTTGGTGATTGACATAATGATGAACGCTCTTTTGAGTTTAGGCGTGCCAACCAGTTCAAGTTATTACCAAATTGTTTAGTACCAATAAATATTACATTAATTTCTTTTTCTTCTAATACGCTAATAACATTATTAATGCACGATAAACTATATCCCTCATCATAGACGAACATTATTGATGAAATTTGTAGCTGTTCAAGCTTCTGAATTAATTTAACATCACAAATTGACTTTGTTGGGCTTTCAGAATTCTCTAATGAAAATTTAATTTTTGGTTTATGGTAAGAAAAAAGATATGCGATATCAGTTGCAAAAGAATCTCCTAGTATGAAAATATGTTTATCATTAAGGTCGTTATTTATATATTTTTCTTCAGTTACATCATTTAAATTTGCAATCTTAATTTCATGTGTACTTCTCTCATAATCATCCAGAACAAAGATTCTCTGTGGGGCGCCATTTGATGCATGAAAATAAAGCCCTATTGAAATAAAAAAAATCATCATGAGCGCTGAATAACCAAATATCTTAAAAGAAGAAAAATTCTTCTTTTTTCTAAAGGGTGTTTCGACATATTTCCAAGTCAAAAAAGCAAGAAATATTGAAAGCAACACATAAATATAAGATTCAAAATCCGTAATTATATTTTGCTTATAAATTCTTGCGAATGCGAATATTGGTTGATGCCATAAGTATAATGAATAGCTAATTAATCCAATGCCAACTAAAATTTTGGTACTCAAAATTTTTGCTGTAAAAGTTCTATTATCTGCATAAAGTATAATTAATACCGAACCTATAACTGGAACGAGTGTGAAAGCACTTGGAAATGGTGTTTCTTCGTTAAAAGCAAATATTGAATAAAGAACGGCAATTAAGCCTAATAATGCTAAGCCATTATTATTTTTCAGCCCCTTTTGATATGCAACAATTGCTGCAATTGATCCTGCAAGGAGTTCCCATGCTCGAGTTAGAGAGTTATAAAAATTCGTATTTGAGTTTAGTCGCCATCCATACTCACTAAGAGTAAAACTAATTAATGAAACAAAAATAATTAACCATAAAACCTTATTCTTACCAAATCGCCAGGCGAATATAAGAAATATTGGGAATATGATGTAGAACTGCTCTTCAACTGCCAGGCTCCATGTATGCATAAGTGGCTTATATTCTGAGGCTAAATCCCAGTAGCCCGATGTGACCATTAGCAATAAATTATTAGAAAATAAACTAGTACTAACTAAAGATTGACCAAAATTTTCTAAGGCGTCTGGCAACATCCACATCCATGCAAATGGAATGCAAACTAGCATAACAAAGAATAATGCTGGTAAAATCCTTCGCACACGCCTTTCATAGAAAGCAATAGTGCTGATTCCATTATCTTCTATATCTTTTATGAGAATTGTTGTTATTAAATAGCCACTTATAACAAAGAAAACATCTACACCAATAAACCCACCACTAAACCAATCAAATCCAGCATGAAATAAAATGACAGGCAAAACAGCTAATGCTCTTAAGCCATCAATTTCTGCTCTGTATTTCATATGCAAAATTTTAACCCCAAAAATAAAGTCATTGTTGGTATAAGATTTAAATAGGAAGGTTTTAAACTTCTACCGAAGTGTTTGGAGTTTTTTTAGACTACTCCCATTCAATAAGTCTATTACACTGAAACCCTTTATTTATAAGGTTTTCAAGAAAGTTTGTATTAAGTTTGTATCTTTAGGATCCTTATCTTATGGGGGTTTAAGGGGTGAAAACTACTCCCACTCAATAGTAGCAGGTGGTTTACCAGAGATGTCATAAACTACCCTGCTAACTCCCTCTAATTCATTCACAATCCTGTTTGATACTCTACCTAAAAACTCGAAAGGTAGTTTTGACCATTCTGCAGTCATAAAGTCAACAGTTGTTACTGCTCTGAGAGCTATAACATCTGCATACCGCCTTTCATCTCCCACTACACCTACAGATTTTACAGGCAGGTATACACAAAATGCTTGGCTAACCTGATCATAGAGGCCTTCTTTGTTCAATTCATCAATAAAAATTGAATCTGCTTCCTGAAGTATGAAGATATTTTCTTGATTTATTTCTCCTAATATTCTTACCCCGAGCCCAGGACCTGGAAAAGGATGTCTATTAAGTATTTCACCAGGTAAGCCCAATAAAGCACCCATTTTTCTTACCTCGTCTTTGAAAAGATCCCTAAGGGGTTCTACAAGGCTCATTTTCATTTCTTCTGGCAAACCACCAACATTATGATGAGACTTAATGATTCTTGCTTCTTTTGATTCAGACTCAGATGATTCAATTACATCTGGATAAATTGTTCCTTGAGCTAAAAAATTAATCTCACCAGAAGAATGGAGATTAACTGATTCGTTATCAAAAACATCTATGAAGGTTCTTCCAATCACTTTTCTTTTTTGCTCTGGATCAGTTACATCCTTTAAATGTCTGTAAAATATTTTTTTTGCATCTATAACTTCAAGATTAAGATCAATCTTATTTTTGAAAAGATCGGTTACCTCCTGAACTTCATTTTTTCTTAAAAGACCGTTATCTACAAACATGCAAATTAAATTTTTCCCAATCGCCTTATCGAGTAACATAGCAGTCACAGACGAATCAACTCCACCAGATAAACCTAATAGGACTTTTTTATCCCCAACTTGGGCTTTAATTTCCTTTATTCTATGGTCAATTAAATCTTCTAATTTCCATGTCTTATGAGATTTACACACATCTATTATGAAATTTTCTATAATTTTTTTGCCCTTATTTGTATGTGTTACCTCTGGATGAAATTGAAGTGCATAATAAGGTTTGTCTTTATGCTCCATAGCTGCAATAGGCGCAGATTCAGTTGAAGCACTCAAGATAAAACCATCAGGTATGATTGAAACATGATCTCCATGACTCATCCAAACATCAAGATTATCAGCATTTAGACCATCAAAGATTTTTGAGGAATGCTCGATCTTTAATTCTGCGTGACCAAACTCCTTCTTAGAGGAAGTTTGAACGCTTCCTCCATTTTGCTCAGCAAGAGTTTGCATCCCATAGCAAATACCAAGAATAGGAATATCTAAGTTAAAAATAATTTCTGGAATCCTTGGAGTATTTTCTTGGGTGACAGATTCTGGTCCTCCAGAAAGAATAACGCCTTTAGGACTTAACGAGGATATTTTCTCTGGAGAAATATCCCATGGATATATTTCTGAATATACCCCCAACTCTCGTACTCTCCGAGCTATTAATTGAGTATATTGAGATCCAAAATCAAGAACCAAAATAGTATCAAGATCTTCCTTATATAAAGAACCCTTAATGCTCATTTAATGAGTGATGATATTTGGTCAATTAGTTTTGAGACCTCAGGTTTATTATCCTTAATTTCCTGCAATGACAGCCCTTCAAGTTCATGTGGAAATACTAACCATTTATCAGTTTCATGAAGGTAGTAATCTGGTTTTCTTTTAGTTTTATTTTTTGTTGGCTTGAAATACGGTGTAGCTACTCTTATTTCAGGTGTATTTTTTTTACAAGCGAATTTAAGGTCAGAAATTATCTTTTCAATAGAGATGCCGGTGTCATGGACGTCATCAACTATAAGGAGTGAATCTTCGGACTCCACTTGCTTAATGATGTAGTTAAGTCCATAGACTTGAACTTCGCTACCTCTTTGATTGATAGCCTTATAGTGAGAGGTTCTGATAGCAATATGGTCTGAGGGTACGCCAAGTACACTAAAAAGTTCTTGAACTGCTATTCCAATAGGCGATCCGCCCCTCCAAACACCAATAATATAATTCGGCCTATAACCATCCTCATAGACTTGCAAAGCAAGGTTGAATGAGTCCTGAATGAGATCTTCGGCTCTAATAAAATGCTTTTCCATGGCTAATTATATATAGATAACCACTAAATTTAAGAGAAGAGCTGAATAACTTTTTAGTAGTTCATGCTCAATCTAAGCATATATTGTCTTGGTGGAATTAATTCTAAACCTGTAGCTGCAACTCCAAACACGTCTGTCATACTGGAATTAACTCCATCTTCATCAGTTGCATTCAGGATCATAAAATCTAATCCCCATTTATCACCAACAAAATCGAGGCTAGCAGTTAGGTTCAAAATATCATAAGCATCAATAGCATCAACTATCGGATTGTTATTCACCCGTTGTTGGAATTCGCCTCTTTCAACATATTGAAGTATTCCAGTAAACATTGTTCCTGAAGATAATACAGTTTCATATGTCATTGTTATATCAGCTGTAAATTCAGGAGTTTTAGCCAGTTCATTACCTTTAATATTTTTTCTTAGGCCATATCTCAAATCTTCTTCACCAAAGAAGTACTGGTATGCATCAACATTATCTAGCGCTTCATAATCAGAAGATACTTCTGAATCAAGAAATGCTAAATTCATGTCTAAAGTTAGCGAATCAGAAATTAAGCCAGTGAATTCAATCTCTAAACCTGACATTTCTGATTCTGGAATGTTGGCAACTCCACCACGGTATGGATCAGGGTCTGTCGCTTGGAATTGAAGATTTTCATATTCGTAAGAAAAAACTGCAATATTTGCTCTAGCCCTTCCATCATATAAATCTGTTTTGAGTCCAAGCTCCATTGATTCCACTGTCTCAGCTTCAAAATTTGGGAATACCATTGGGGGTGCATTATCATCGGCATAGCCATATGTAAGATTTGTTCCTCCTGGTTTAAAGCCAGCCGAGAAAGCAAGATATGCCAAAGTATCATCATCAAGATCAAATTCAGCAGCAATTTTTCCAGTCGTCTTATCAGAACTACCACTTAAGTTGTCACATACAGGCGCAAAGAAATTTTTAACACAACTCTCGACCTCATCATCAGAATAGCGAAGCCCACTAAGAATACGAAATTGGTCGGAAACGCTGTAGGTGGTTTCTCCATAAACCGAGAATGACTCTCTTTTTGGGAAAGCATCAGAAATAAAATCAAATTCACCACCGTCTGCCCAAGAAGCCCAACAATTAATTGGATCAGCATATGGATATGAACAAATATATTGTAGTTCTCCGTCTAAATCATTATCTCTATATCCTCGAATATGATTTTCAATCTCATGATCCATGTAGAAAGCACCAATGGTCCAATCCAGTTTTCCACCCATTGCTGGCTCATTAGAAACTAAATTAATTTCAAAAGTTGTAGTGTCTACTAAAGAGGTTTCAGGACGAAACTCAGCCCTCTGATAAGTTGCTCCGTCTCCCAGTCCAGGGATTGCTAAAACAGGATCACCGTAATTGTGACGATCATTATCTCTGGTTACTGAAATGTCATCCTCTTGGATGCTCGCCATAATTTTTAAATTTGCATAACCAAGATCAGATTCATAAATTGCAGCAAAGATCTTTGAAGTTAGCTCATGATTTGAGATAGAGTCTTGAGATAAGTCCCTTGGGTCTGGTGAAGGATCATCAATACCTTTCATTGCAGAACCATTTCTATCAACTTCAAAAAACTGACCAAAAAATCTTAATGAAGAACTATTTCCAAATTCTTTAAGGAAATCCGCACGAAGGCTCAAGTTACTATCATCATCTAGATCTTGTCCAGTTACTAGATTTTCACTAAAACCATCTCTTTCTGTGGTAGAAATTGAAAATCTGGCAGCAGTTGAACTACCTAATACGATATTATTAGATGAGCGAAATTTTGTTAGGCCATAATTTCCAAAAGTGATATCGGATTTCCCTAAATATCCTTCCATAGATGGTTTATTGCTGATTACATTTATCACTCCCCCAGTAGAATTCTGTCCAAAGAGTGTTCCTTGAGGGCCTCTTAAAACCTCAATTCTTTCTACATCAATAAAATCAGTTTGTAATGAAAAGGGAGAAGCTATAAAAATACCATCCATGTGGAAAGCAACTGAAGGAGCTGCGATCGCATTTTGATTGGTTTCATTTCCAACACCTCTTATAGAAATTACCGTCTTATAACCTTCATTCTTTGCAACAGTTACTCCTGGAACAATTGCACTTAGATCTACAAAAGAGGTAATGTTTTTATTTTCTATATCCTCATCGCTTATTGCCGTTACCGCTTGTGATATATCTTGCAAGCTTTCACTTCTCTTTTCGGCAGTTACAAATACTTCTTCTATAAAGCTATCTTGTGCACTAAGACCAATACAACCAAAAAGAAGTGCGAGAAACTTAATACTTTTAAGATGACTTGTTGATTTCATAATTTTTTAATCCCTTATTAAAGAAAATGCCCTTAAATGTTATTTATGCAATATTAATGCCACTTTTTGTTAGATAATTTTTAAAATTTGGAACCTTGAAAAGTATGAGAGATTTACTTTTTGGTTGTTAAATGCATTTAAAAGCTATAACAAAAATATAGTATAAGTTGTAAACTTAATTTTTAAATACCTTTAAAGAAAAAATGCTCGAAAAAATCTTCAAGTTAAAAAATTTTAACACTGATTTTAAAAGTGAGGTTCTTGCAGGCATCACTACTTTCATAACTATGGCATACATTATCTTCGTAAATCCACAAATGATGGCTGCAAGTGGCATGGATATTGGTGCTAGTTTCGTTGGAACATGTATTGCTGCTTCTATTGCGTGTATCGCAATGGGAGTATATGCAAATTGGCCTGTTGGTTTAGCGCCCGGCATGGGTTTAAATGCATTTTTTACCTACACAGTAGTCGGTGAGATGGGTTACTCATGGGAAGTGGCTTTGGGTGCCGTATTTCTAGCTGGAATTCTATTTTTTATAATGAGTGTAACTCCACTTAGACAATGGATGTTAGAGAGTATTCCTTTCAATTTACGAATTGCAATGGGTGCTGGTGTTGGTCTATTCATTGGAATAATTGGTCTTAAAAGTGGTGGGATAATTACCTCAAATGAAGCCACCCTCCTCAGCATGGGTGACCTTACAAAGCCGGAAACAATTTTAGCAATGCTTAGTTTTTTAGTAATTGCTGTACTCTCGATCCGTAAAATACCTGGTGCTATTGTCATAGGAATATTTTTAGTGACTTCCATAGCTTTGGCTCTAAATCTAATTAAATTTAACGGGATCGTTTCATCACCCCCCTCATTAATGCCAGTTTTGTTAAAACTTGATGTTTCTCAAGCTCTTGATTTAGCTATGATAAGTATCATTATGTCGTTTCTCTTTATTAACTTATTTGATACAGCTGGAACCCTTGTTGGAGTTGCTAACCAAGCTAAACTTATAAAAGCTGATGGTGGCATTGATAATTTAGATAAAGCTCTGAAAGCAGATAGCAGTTCAAGTGCTGTTGGTTCTTTATTCGGATGCTCTCCTGTTACTAGTTACGTTGAAAGCTCTGCAGGAATAGAGGCTGGCGGGAGAACTGGTTTAACTGCGGTTACAATTGGTATTTTATTTCTTTTAGCCATATTTTTTGCTCCACTAGCTACGATGATTCCTGCTTATGCAACATCCGGTGCATTGATTTACGTAGCAATCTTGATGCTGAGTAGCATGGAAAAACTGAATTGGTCTGATTTAAGTGACCTACTACCTGCCTTAGTAATAATTGTAATGATGCCATTAACCTTTTCTATCGCCAATGGTATCGCACTTGGATTTTTATCTTATGTGATAATAAAAATTTTTTCAGGACAACTTAAGACCATTTCCTCAGGAGCATGGTTTCTTACAATAATCTTTTTATCAAAATTTATTTTTTTATAAGCTAGCTTCTTTGATAATTTGGAGCCTCTTTAGTTATCATGACATCATGGACGTGGCTTTCCATCATCCCAGCATTAGTCACCTCAATAAATTCTGTTTTTGTTTGCATCGATTCTATAGTTTTGCATCCAACGTATCCCATGCTTTGACGAAGTCCGCCCTCAAATTGATCCAACACTTTAACTACAACACCTTTATAAGGCACCCTGCCCTCAACTCCCTCAGGAACAAGCTTTTCTGTCTCGACCTCATCTTGGGAATATCTATTTGTATCGTTTCTTTCTGACATTGCACCCAAAGAACCCATACCTCTGTATGTTTTAAAGCTTCTGCCTTGATAAAGTTCTATTTCACCAGGAGCTTCTTCTGTGCCCGCCAACATACTCCCAAGCATAACTGAAGATGCACCAGCAGCAATAGCTTTTGCTAAATCACCAGAAAACCTTATACCTCCATCTGCAATCAAAGGAATTGAGGATTTTTCCAATGCCTGTCTAATTGATAAAATTGCGGAAATTTGGGGAACCCCAATTCCAGCAATAATTCTAGTGGTGCAAATTGATCCTGGGCCCATACCAATTTTAATTGCATCTGCACCTGCTTCCTTAAGTGCAATAGCTCCATCAGGAGTGGCAACATTGCCTGCAATTAATTGAATATCTTGAAATTTATTTTTTATTAATTTAATTGTTTCAAGAACATTTTTTGAGTGTCCATGCGCAGAATCCACCACAAGCACATCAACTCCACTTTCATTCAAAGCAGTAGCTCTTTCAATGGTATCTGAACTGGTTCCTATCGCAGCAGCAACAAGCAATTGACCAGAAGAATCTTTACTGGCCAATGGAAATTTAGCAGATTTTTCTATATCTTTCATTGTTACTAATCCAGATAAATTTCCATCGTTATCTATAATTAAAACTTTCTCAATTCTATTCTGATACATTAATTTCTTAACTGCTTCTTGATCTGTGCCTTCTTCAGCGGTAATTAACTTATTTAAGGGTGTCATTATAGATTCGACTGTTTTATTTAGGTTTTCTGCATATCTAAAATCTCTTGAAGTAACAATCCCCATAAGCCTGCCTTCATCTACAACAGGCATACCTGAAATATTTAAATCGCTTGTTAATTTTTTTAGTTCATCAATGGTGGAATGAGAGTTTATCGTTATTGGATCTTTTACAATTCCACTCTCGTATTTTTTAACTGTTTTAACTAGAGAAGCCTGATGCTTAATATCATTATTTTTGTGAATTACACCAATGCCTCCACATTCTGCCATTGCAATAGCCATACGAGACTCAGTTACGGTATCCATTGCAGCTGAAATAATTGGTAGATTGATGCTAATCTCTCTTGACAGATTAGTCTTTAAGATGGCTTCTTTTGGAGAAAAATCAGAGTATCTTGGTAAGAGCAAAACATCATCGTAGGTTAAGCCTTTAAAATTTGTTTTGTCCATAATAGATTATAAACTAGCTAATTAGTTATGAAAAGTTTGGCTCATATCTCCTATTCGGTGAAAGAAATACTAAAATTAAAAAATTTTTAAAGTATAGAAACACATGAAAACATTAAAAAAAATATCTTTTTTCTTACCGAATTTTAATATCGGAGGAGTTGAGAAATCTTTTATCAAGATGGCAAATCATTTTGAAAAAAAGGGATTTAAAGTTGAGATATGTTTTATTGAAGATGATGGTAATTTATCAACAAAAATATCTAATAAAGTTTCAAAAAAACAATTTAAATCAAAAAAATTAATAGCTTTATTATTTGAACTTAGAAGTTATTTTAAAAAAGACTCAACAGATATCTTTGTTTCATCAATGTATATGATAGGTGTTACAGCTGTACTTTCAAAATTATTTTTAAAAAATTCACCTAAAATAATAATTGGGGCAAGATCAAATCTTACAAAGGTTATTTTCAATTCAAAAAATATTATTGAAAGGATAATACTCAGAAAATTCTCATCTTTCATTTTCAATCGGGCAGATAAAGTTATATGTGTATCTAAAGGAATTGAAAAAGATTTAATTGAGAACTATCAAGTCAAAAAAGAAAATGTATTAACAATTTATAATGGGATTCTAAATGAGAGCTATTACTCGGAATTTTCTATTCCTAAATTTAACTGGTATCAAGATAATAAAATACAAAAAATAATTACTATCTCAAGATTATCGAAAGAAAAATGCATTGATGGAATAATTCGTGCCTTTTATCAGGCTAGTAATTCAAACCGAATGATTAGAATGTTAATCATAGGAGAAGGGCCTGAGAGAGAAAATCTTTTCAAGTTAATTAAAGAGCTTAACCTTGAAGATAAAATTAAGATTATAAATTTTAATGAAGAGTATTTAAGTTTCTTAAATCATTCCGATCTATTTATCCTCAATTCAGACTTTGAAGGGCTTCCAGGGATTCTTATTGAAGCAACGGCTTTATGCAAAAGAGTAATATCTAGAGACTGTGAATCAGGCCCAAAGGAAATTCTTTATAAAGAATCTTTAGGAAAACTTTTCGCACACTCAAGGGAGCTTCCAGATTTAATCCTTAATGAACTTAACAAAAATGTTTTTATAAAAAATATAGACGAATCTTTTTACAAAAAGTTTAGTTTTGATTATTCAATGGAAAATTATTTGTCTACCTTTAATGATTTAATGGACATTTAAGTTTTAAAAACTTTATTGGTTTTAGCTGCACATATAAAGTCGTTCATATGAAGACCCTTAATTTTATGAGACCACCATTGAATCTTTACCTTACCCCATTCTAATAAAATAGATGGATGATGATCCTCTTCTTCGGCAAGCTCTGCTACCTCCATTGAAAATTTAATTGAGTCTTGATAGCTATTAAACAAAAAGGTTTTAGATAATAAGTTAATATCTCCATAAATTACTTCCCAGCCATCAAGATCCTTTAAAAGTTCAGTAAATTTTTTTTCAGGTACTAAGGGGGCATCAATTGTGCATGCTTCGCACTTTTGTTTTGATAGATCCTTCAATTAGATACCGCCTTTGGTGAGCTTTTTTGGATCAAGTATTAAATTTAATTTTTTTATTGATATGCCTGTCTCTTCATGAGCTACATCAATTATAGGTCTGTTTTCTTTATAAGCTTTTTTAGCTATCAAAGCAGCCTTTTCATAGCCAATTTCTCTATTAAGAGCAGTAACTAAAATAGGATTTTTAGATAATTGTTTTTCAATATTTTCTTTATTGACCTTAAAGGTTTTAATTCCCTTTGAAGCCAATAACGTACATGAGTTAGCAGCCAAGGTAATACTTTTAAGCAAGTTGTATGCGATGACAGGCAACATAACATTCAACTGAAAGTTTCCGGCTTGATTGGCATAAGAAACAGTTAAATCATTTCCTAGTATATCAGCTGAAGCCATCATGACAGATTCACTTACAACAGGATTAACCTTTCCGGGCATGATGCTGCTTCCAGGCTGAAGTGCCTGAAGTTCTATTTCTCCTAAACCAGTGAGAGGACCACTATTCATCCATCTCAAGTCATTTGAAATTTTTAAAAGCACTAGTGCAAGGTTCTTAACTGCACTGGACATATTTGTAGCAGCATCTTGACTACTAAGAGATTTAAAATAGTTATTTGATGTTTTAAATTTTATCTTTGTTAGTCTTGAAACCTCAGTGGCGAAAATATTACCAAAATTCTTTGGTGCATTAATCCCAGTTCCTATTGCAGTCCCCCCCTGAGGCAATGATTTTAAGCCTTCAGCTGCTAGCTTAATTTGCTTATATTGGTCGCCTAGTTGAGTAGCCCAACCTGATAGTTCTTGGGCCATGTCGATGGGCATAGCATCCATAAGATGCGTTCTACCAGTTTTAACTATGCCTTTAACTTTAGATTCCTTAGACTTTATTTGATTTATAAGGCTGTTAAGGGATGGTAATAATAGCTTTTCAACATCAAGCAAAGCAGAAATATGAATTGCTGTTGGAATAACATCATTACTGCTCTGACTCATGTTTACATCATCATTGGGATGAATTGATGTTTTGCCATTTTTTGAAGCAATTGTTGCCAAGACTTCATTTGCATTCATATTAGTGCTAGTACCTGAACCTGTTTGGAAAATATCTAAGGGAAATTGATCATCATGCTTGCCATCAATAATCTCTTTTGCAGCAAACTTCATAAGTTTTGATTTACTTGATGGTAGTAATTTTAATTTCGCATTAGAACTAGCAGCAGCATGCTTAATTATTCCAAGTGCTTCTATGAAAGATCTTCCAAAAGGAAATGCAAACTTAATTCCGCTTATCTTAAAATTATCTAATGCTCTTTGCGTTTGAGCGCCCCAAAGAGCGGTTGATGGCACTTTAACTTCACCAAGAGAGTCTTTTTCTATTCTATATTTCATATCCGCCTCGATTTGGTTAAACTATTTTACACTCTGGAGAAAGAATTATGGCAAAAGTTTCACCCTTAAGGATTGATACTGAATTAGGAAAATTACCCTTAAAAGATAAAGGGCTTGAAATGATTGAATTTGAATCTCCAGCTGAATTGAGAAGAAACCAGCTTGAAAAGCTAGTCGCAGGCTTTAGATTATTCTCATATTTTGGCTATGACGAAGGTGTTGCTGGACATATTACCTTTAGAGACCCTGAATTTAGTGATCATTTTTGGGTTAATCCTCTGGGAGTTCACTTCAGTCAAATTAAAATCTCTGATCTGTTGCTTGTGAATCATGATGGTGAGGTTGTTCAAGGTAATAGGCCTGTTAATGTCGCTGCCTTTGCAATACATTCAAGACTTCATAAGGCCAGACCAGATGTTAATGCTGCAGCTCATTCACACTCAATGTATGGAAGAACATTCTCTTCTCTTGGTAAATTGCTTGATCCCATCACTCAAGATTCGTGTGCTTTTTACGAAAGGCAAGCAATGTATGATCATTTTTCTGGTGTTGTAGAAGAAACTGAAGAAGGTGATAGGATTGCAAATTCGCTTGGAGAGAAGCAAGTAATTATCCTGAAGAATCATGGGATTTTGACTACTGGTAGCTCTGTTGATATAGCTCTTTGGTACTTCTTATCTATGGAAAAATCCTGTCAATCTCAACTGATGGCAGAGGCAGCAGGAGATCCAACGTTGATTCCTCATGATGTTGCAATTAAAACCCGAGGTTTTATTGCTAACGATGTTGCATTATGGGCAAGCTTTCAACCACTGTTTGATATGATTGTTAGTGAGCAGCCTGATCTTTTAGATTAGTTTCCAATAATTGCTTTGGTTTCAAGGCACTCAACAAGACCCAATCTACCGTGCTCTCTTCCATTTCCAGAAGTTTTAAACCCTCCAAATGGTGCTGCCGGTCCAACATTTGAACCGCCGTTAATAGAGATCTGTCCAGCTCTAATCTTTGTTGCAACTTCTTTTGCATGATCAAAATTTTCCGATTGAACATACCCCGCTAATCCATATGGAGTATCGTTTGCTATAGAAACTGCTTCATCTTCAGATTCATAGGAGAGCATACATAAAACCGGGCCAAATATTTCCTCTTTAGCAATTGTCATATCATTAGTAACATTTGAGAAAATCGTTGGTTTAATAAAAAATCCATTGTTGAATCCGTAAGGTAAGTCAGTTCCTCCACAAACAAGTGTTGCTCCCTCTTCTACACCAATATCAATAAGTCTTTTAACTTTTTCGTATTGAGTTCTATTTGAGATTGGGCCTATCCTGACACCATCATCAGTTGGTTTGCCAACAACAATAGAATCAGCTACATTTTTTGCAATTTCTACGGCCTCATCATACTGAGAAGAATGTACCAGCATTCTTGTGGGAGCATTACACGATTGTCCAGTATTTAAAAAACAATGATTTGCGCCTGCAGCAACTGCTTTTTCAAGATTTGCATCCTCAAGAATTATATTTGCTGATTTTCCACCTAACTCTTGAGCCACCCTTTTAACAGTTGGGGCAGAAGCCTGAGCTACTGCAACTCCAGCTCTAGTTGAACCAGTAAAATGCATCATATCTACGTCAGGGTGTTCTGATAAGGCTGCTCCAACTACTGGACCATAGCCATGAACTAAGTTGTAAACACCTTTTGGTAGATTAGATTTATCTAAAATTTCAGTGAGCATAACGGCACAGAAAGGTGTTATTTCACTTGGCTTAAGTACCATTGTGCAGCCAGCAGCAAGCGCTGATGCAATCTTGGTACACATTTGATTCATAGGCCAATTCCATGGCGTAATCATTCCAACAACACCAATAGGTTCTTTTCTTACTAAGTAGTGATTTTCCTGAGACTCAAATTCAAAATCCTTTAACACTGCTAAAGTATCTTTAAAATGGCCAAGTCCGGATGCTACTTGAGCCACTTGTGAAAGCCACAACGGTGCGCCCATCTCCTCTGAGATACACACTGCTAGATCTTCTGAAGAAGCTTCGTAGTTTTTTATTATTTCTTCAAGTAATGCCACTCTCTCATCTTTAGACGAAAAGGCAAAAGATTGGAATGCATTCTTTGCAGAAGCAACTGCTGCATCAATATCTTCTTGAGTCCCTGCGGATATAGTTCCTATAATTTCTTCTGAGGATGGATTTTCAATTTCAATTAATTCACTTGAAGATGATTTAACCCATTCACCATTAATGTAAAATCTGTGTTCTTCTTTCATATGACTTTTCCCAATTTAAGATTAGTGATTATACATAAAGAGCTTTAATTATTAATATAGTTTATTTAGAAAATAAATAATTGATATATTGTTATTTATTATTTTTAAACACTTCGATAGCTCTTAGTCTTGATGTTTTAAGTTCCACTATTGGGCTTGGATAATCAATATCAAATAATCTTTCTGTTGTTGGTAAATGTATTTCCTTAGCACTTAAAGATTCTAATTGGGGTAAATGTTGCTTTATAAATTTACCTTCGGGATCAAAATTTTGTGACTGTGTTACAGGATTAAATATTCTGAAATATGGCGCAGCATCCGTTCCTGTTGATGCGCTCCATTGCCAGCCACCGTTATTAGATGCAAAATCTCCATCAATTAAATTATTCATAAAATAGGCTTCACCCAGGCGCCAATCATGCAATAAATTCTTTGTAAAAAACATTGCTACTACCATCCTTAATCTGTTATGCATCCATCCTTCGTTAATAAGTTGATGCATAGCTGCATCTATGAGGGGAAAACCTGTTTTACCAAGTTTCCATGCCTCAAATTCATTCTGTTCAAATCTCCAAGGAATTTTTTTGGTTGCTAGGTTGAATGGCTGATTCATGCTAACTCTTGGGAAAGAATGCATTATATTTTTATAGAATTCTCTCCAAATTAATTCATCTACCCATTTTGTTATGCCTTTGTTGCCGCTAGAAAGTTCAAAATCATTTAACTTTAGAGCTTCTAACAGGCATCGTCTTGATGAAATAGCTCCAATAGCTAAATAAGGAGATAGTCTGCTTGTACCGTCTATTATTGGATGATTTCTATCCTTAGAGTAATTTGATACCTTTTCCTCCAAGAAAGATTGTAATCGTTGTGTAGCTACCTTCTCTCCAGCGGGCCAAAGCTCCATGTTCACTTGATGAGATTTTGTAAAGGTAATTTCACCAAATGGTAAATCGGTTTGAATTGTTTTTTTTGTAAGTTTATTTTCTATATCAAAATGATCCATTGAAAAAGATTCAATCCATTTTTTCTTAAATGGAGTGAATACAGAAAATGGCTTGCCTTGACCTGTGAGTATGGTTCCTGGTTGAAAAACAACCTGATCATCAAAATCTTGGAATTCAATTTTGTGTTCATTTAAGGCCTTGATTACATTTTTATCTCGAATATTTTCATCAACACCAAACTCATTATTCCAGTAACACTTATTTATATTATTTTCTTTGCATAACTTAATGATAAAATCTGGAATGACCTCAAAGGAATCTAATTCTAGCGAGCATAATTGAATATTGAATTTATCTAGATTTTTAGAAAGATCAGCTATGTTTTGTAATATGAAGTCTAGCTTTACATTTGCATTGTTGTGATCTGACCACTCTTTTTTTGCATGCAAATAAATACAGATAATGGAGTCACATTCGCTATCAGCAAATGAAAGTGCAGGGTTATCATCAATCCTGATATCAGACCTTAGCCAAACCAATCCGTTCATTTAATAAATTTTCGTAAAAAAAATATGCTAATAAGATTTAAAAATTTCCATTGGTGAATTCTGCATCAACTCGATAGTCATCTTGAAAATTAGTAATTTTTGCTATCCCTCCAGC
>MDTB01185105.1_pt1 | contig 26726 bp, 24 predicted proteins | sample 811161 | NCBI WGS metagenome assembly MDTB01 (sample SAMN05326650, study PRJNA326480) | marine metagenome | isolation source: seawater | place: Mediterranean Sea | collected 2009 | reverse complement strand
GGGCGGGACTTGAACCCGCACGGACATTACTGCCCACAGGATTTTAAGTCCTGCGTGTCTACCAATTCCACCACCTGGGCATCTACATTTTGAGCGAGTGAAGGGATTTGAACCCTCGACCCCGACCTTGGCAAGGTCGTGCTCTACCCCTGAGCTACACTCGCTAATAGAGTCGTCAAATATAATGACTTTTTATTAAGAATAAGAAAATAATAATTTATTTCTTTATTTTTTTAGGAGTCACTTTATCTTTTATGTTATTTAATTTCATCAACGCTTCAACAGGGGTCAAGCTATTAATATCAATATTAATGAGCTCTTGTTTAATTTCCTCTAAAATAGGATCATCTAATTGAATAAAACTTAGCTGCATGTTTTCTTTATATTTTTTTTGTTTTTTCGAACTTCTATGACTCTCTAGCCATTCCAACATTTCATTAGCTCTATTTAAAATAGAGGGTGGCATTCCAGCCATTTTAGCTACGTGAATTCCAAAGCTATGATTAGAACCACCTTTTTCTAATTTTCTTACAAATAAAATTTCATTATTTTTTTCAATCACTGAAACATGAAAATTTTTAATTCTTTCAAACCTTTCAGCCATTTCATTTAACTCATGATAATGTGTAGCAAAAAGAGTTTTTGCTCTTAATTGATTGTTATGTAGAAATTCTGCAATTGACCAGGCAATAGAAACTCCATCAAAAGTACTTGTCCCTCTTCCTATTTCATCTAATAAAATTAAGCTATTATCAGTTAAATTATTTAAAATACTTGCAGACTCGTTCATTTCAACCATAAATGTAGATTCCCCTTGTGAAATATTATCAGAAGCCCCTACTCTTGAAAATATTTTATCAACCAAACCTATTTTTGCATCATCACAAGGGACATGACAACCTATTTGAGCCATCAGTACTATTAATGCAGTTTGTCTTAATAAGGCTGACTTACCTGACATATTTGGGCCAGTAATAATAATAATTTGCTGAGTTTTATTATCTAAAAAAATATCATTAGGGATATAAACCTCACCATTAGAGAAAATAGATTCTATAACTGGATGACGCCCTTTTTTTATATCAATACAGTTATCATTAGAAATAACTGGCTTTACATAATTATTTTGTATTGAAACAATAGAGAATGATAAAAAACAATCCATAGATGCCAATAAATAGGCATTCTTAAGAAAAACAGAAATATGATTTTTTAATGAAATAATTAAATCTTCATAGATTTTAGATTCTAACTCAATTATATTAGTCTTTGCATTAATTATTTTAGATTCAATGTCTTTTAATTCCTCTGTAATGTATCTCTCAGCACTAACTAAAGTTTGTTTTCTAACCCATGATTCGGGCACATTCTCTTTGTATTTATTTCTTACTTCTAAATAATAACCAAACACATTGTTGTATGAAATTTTAAGAGATGTAATACCTGTATTTTTTATTTCTCTTGCTTTAATATTATCTAAAATTTGTTCAGAAGAAATGGTAATATTTCTGTATTCATCTAATTCTTTTGAAAAATTTGATTTTATCACCCCGCCTTTGGAAATTAAAACTGGTGCATCTTCATTTACTTGACTTTCTATATCAGAAATGACAACTTTGCATTCATTTAACTCATCAATTAAAAAACCAAATGCCTTATTTATTTTTTGATTACTTGAAATTTTCTTTATTGAATTAATAGTTTTTATTGAATTTTTAAATTGAACTAATTCTCTAGGAGAAATTTTTGATGTGGAAATCTTAGCAACCATACGCTCTAAGTCACCTATTTCTTTAAACAAAACGGATAAATCATCAAGAAATGATTTATTACTTATTAAATACTGAACAATACTTTGTCGTTCTTCAATTTTATTTTTATCCATTAAAGGAAATGCTAACCATCTTCTTAACATTCTGGATCCAATTGGTGTAAAAGTTTTATTTAAAACTTGCAATAAACTAGTACCATTTTGATTTAAAGAATTAAATATCTCTAAATTTAAAATAGTAAATTGATCCATCCACACATAATCATCCCTATCTATTCTTTTAATATTCAGGATATGGTCCAATTTATCATGTTGAGTTTGTTTTAAATAATACAAAATTATGCCAGATGCAATTATTCCAGCAGACATTTTATCAACACCAAAACCTTTAAGAGACTTATTTTTAAATTGAGATTCAAGTTCTCCTGTTGCATAATCATGAGAAAACAACCAATCATCAACTGGATAATAATAAAAATTAGATGATATTTTTTGATTAATGTTTTGTTTAAATTTCTTAGGGATTAAGACTTCAGTGGGAGAAAAATTTACAAGTAATTTGTTTATGTAATCCAAAGAACCTTCAGCTACAAAAAAAGAACCTGTAGATATATCTAAAAAAGAAACCCCATTTAGCTTATCATTAAAATAAACTGATGCTAAAAAATTATTTTTTCCACCATCCAAAATTTGATCATTTAAAGATACTCCTGGAGTTATAAGTTCTGTCACACCTCTCTTTACTATCTTCTTCGTCATTTTTGGATCTTCAAGTTGTTCACAAATCGCAACTCTTTTTCCAGCTTTAACTAATTTAGGCAAATATGTATTTAAAGAATGATAAGGGAACCCAGCTAATTCTACATTTGATGAACCATTAGCTCTCTTAGTTAAAATAATACCTAAAATTTTAGAAACCTCAATAGCATCTTCACTAAATGTTTCATAAAAATCCCCTACTCTAAATAAAAGTAAAGCATCAGGATATTTAGACTTTATAGAAGCATATTGCTTCATTAATGGAGTTTGTTTTTTTTCGCTCATCTTTTAATAAAGATATGGGTATATTTATTTTAAATGTTTAAATTATTAAAATTAAACTTTAATATATACGATTTTACAAAAAAACAAATGAGAAAAAAAAATATTATAATATTAGATGATATAAGGAGCTTAAATAATATTGGATCTATTTTTAGAACTTGCGATAGCTTCAATATAAAAAAAATAATATTATGTGGAATTTGTGGCAAACCTCCAAATAGAGAAATAAACAAAACTGCATTAGGAGCAACTGAATATGTTGAATGGGAATACCATCAAAATATCTTAAATGTTTTATACAATTTAATAAAAGAAAACTATAAAATTATAGCAATTGAACAAACAAGTAAAAGCGTTAAATTAAATAAATATAAACCTGAAAAAAACGGAAATTTAGCATTTATTTTTGGAAATGAAGTGAAAGGCGTATCATTAGGTGCACTTTCTAAATCTGACTTACATATTGAAATACCTCAATACGGACAAAAAAAATCAATGAATGTCTCCATATGTGTTGGAATTATTTTGTGGGACATCTTTTTAAAACAAAATTAATACAATTCAAACTCAACTTTTCTAAGTATTCCATTATTATTATTTTCCTCAATTAATTTATCTGTATCTATAACCATCCTATTCAAATCAACACCAAAAATATTTACCAGAATCTGAATAACAGCATTTGCTCTTTTCTCATCTAATTTAATATTATAAGACTCTAAACCATTAAAATCAAAAAAACCTTTAAGCCTTACTTTATAGCCTGAGTTATTTCTTAAAATAGAAGAAATTACTTGAATTCTATCTAAATTGAAATCTTCAACTTGACTACTATTAGGCATAAAATAGATAATAGGTAATACCGCATCTAGGCAGTTTATTGATTCACCTTGTGTGTTTACACAAGAACCATTTTTTGTATTTATTTCTAAATCTATGTTATTAGGAACACCATCTCTATCATCATCTAATTCTCTTCCATTTTTATCAACAAAAGAACCTAATGTTGAAAAAGGATCATCATCAATATAATCAGGGACACCGTCATTATCCAAATCTAACGATCGACCAGAATCATCAACTAGTATTCCCTTTGGAGTATTTTTCTCTAAATCAAATTTATCAACTACCCCATCTCCGTCTGAATCAGTTGTTAAAGCATCATTTTCTTTAATAATCACACTTGAATGAGTTGGTAAATCACTATTTTTTTTATCTATAAACCTTTTTGTACTGCAACTTAAAAAAAATAATAAAATAAAAAATAATAAAACTTTATTTATATAATAACTGAACATTAAACAAATATAAAACTAAAAATTTATTGTATTTGGTAACCTCTCCACTAAACTTTTATCATCACAAATCTCAAGTATTTTTTCTATTTTTTTTCCAGTAATAGGGCAAATAAAAGATGGACATAATTCACACAACGGAAATAAAATAAAATTTCTATAACTAAAACGAGGGTGAGGAATAATTAAATCTTCAGAATTAAGTATTTGATTACCATAAAATAAAATATCAATATCAATAATCCTAGATTCATATTTAGTTTTTGGCAAATCATTATTTCTAAATCTTCCCATTTGCTTCTCAATTTTTATTAACTCCTTTAGCAAATTATGTGGCGATAAATTAGATTGTACTTCAATTACAAAATTTAAAAAAAAACTAGCTGAAAAACCCCATGACTGAGTTTTATATAATGATGATATTCTTTTTATATCAGATACCTTAGAAATTTTTTGTGTAACTAACTTGCAATTAGAGATTTTATCTCCTTTATTTGTACCTATTGATAAAAAAATAGATTTGCTCATATGAAAAAGATAAAAAATTTTCCTAAACGAAAAAAAAATTATACGTTTTTAAAAAACATACTTAGTTCTGTAATTGGAACTACAATTGCTGGAATTTTAGTTTTTTTCATGATACTATCAACTATAATAGGATTACTTTCGGGTCAAACAAAAGAATTACAAACAAAAATAGAACCAAACAGTGTTTTAAAAATTAAATTTGATTATCAAATATATGATAGCCCAAATACAAAATTTAATTCTTTAGACTTATTAAATAATATATCTTATCCAAACACTGAGGATAATTTAAATTTATATGCTATTTTATCAGCCATAGATCTAGCAGCCAAAAATAAAAATATTAGCGGAATTTTATTAGAACTAGACGAATTTGAAGGTCCAGGTGGGTGGGCGTCTTTAAAAGAAATTCGTGACGCTTTAATAAAATTTAAAAATTCTGGAAAATTTATTTGGTCCTATTCCAGTAATTTAAGCCAATCCGCTTATTACATTGCATCCTCATCTGACTCAATTTTAATCTACCCACAAACAAGTATAGATTTTAGAGGATTAAATATAAGTTCTGTTTTTTTAACTGAATCATTAAACGAATTAGGAATTAAGCCCGAAATTATTAGAAGTGGAAAATACAAATCTGCTATTGAACCATTTATGTTAAAAAAAATGAGTGCGGAGAACAAAGAACAAACACAATTATTATTAAATCATATATGGGAACAAACAATTTATGATATTGCTAAAAACAGAAATGTAGATAAAAAAACATTAAATACAAACGCAAATAATGGTCTTGAAAATTGGAGTATTAGTAAAAATTCAATATTAATAGACAACCTGAAATATCCATTAGAATTAATTAATTCCTTAAAAGAAAAAATAAATGTTGGGAAAGAGAAAAATACATTTGGCCTTTACAATGAAAAAATTTCTTTTATTTCTTTATCTGACATTTTAAAAGAAAATGACAATAGTGATTTGAAAAATAAAATTGGGATCATTTATGCTGAAGGAGAAATTTCAGATCAAGATAATGAACAAATAAGTCCCCAAAGCCATATAAAAATAATTAGAAAACTAAAAGAAGATAATGACATAAAAGCAGTTGTGTTAAGAGTAAATTCTCCAGGCGGTAGCGCTTTAGCATCAGATATGATATGGTATGAATTAGAACAATTAAAAAAAGTAAAACCATTAATTGTTTCTATGGGAGATGTAGCTGCATCCGGGGGTTATTATATTTCTTGTAATGCAAATAAAATATTTGCCTCGAATAATACAATTACTGGATCAATAGGTGTCTTTGGTTTATTTTTCAAAATGGAAGATTTACTTAAAAACAAATTAAAACTTCATTTTGATGAAATTAACACAAATGATTTTTCAAGTTTTGGAAATGTAAATAGATTATTTAACCCTAAAGAAAAAAAGATGTTAGAAAATCTAGTTGACCAAACATATGAAACCTTTTTATTAAGAGTTTCAGAGGGAAGAGGAAAAGAAAAAAAAGAAATTGAAGATATTGCTCAAGGTAGAATTTGGAGTGGAATAGATGCGAAAAAAGTAGGTTTAATTGATGAAATTGGCAATATAAATGACGCAATTGAATTTGCAGCTAATTCTGCTGACTTAAATGAATACCAAGTGGTTGAGTACCCAGAAAAAAAAGATTTTTTTCGAACACTGATCGGAGAATTTCAGTCAAACTATAAAAATTATAATAATATATATTCATTTATAAAAAATTGGGAAACTGAAAAAATTGAGAAAGTAATCCAAACCCAACAAGGTATAAAAACTAGAATACCTTTAGATATAAATATAAATTAAATGAAAGATAAAAATCCAGCATTATTAATTTATATTATATTATCAGGTATTTTTATTTCTTGCCTAATTACATGCAATTTAATTTTTTTAAAATTTTTTAGTTTAAAAATTAATTTTTTAAATGTAACATTTACCCAATCAGTAGGTTTAATCGCATACCCAATTACATTTTTAATCACTGATGTTGTTTCTGAGATATATGGTCAAAAAAAAGCTAATTATTTAGTTATATCTGGTATTATTTCAAGTATAATAGTACTTGGATTAATTTTTTTAGCCGATTTCTTACCTGCTGCTAATTGGTCAATTCCTGAAAATAAAAAAGTAGACAATGAAGTATTTCATTTAGTTTTTGGACAATTTGGAATAGCAATGGCAGCATCATTATTTACTTATTTAGTTTGCCAATTAATTGACATTAGAATATTTCATTTTTGGAAAAAATTAACTAAAGGAAAGTATCTTTGGTTAAGAAATAATTTTTCTACAATTACCTCCCAAATTGTTGACACTTTTTTAATTCTTTTTCTACTAATGACGTTAACTCCGGAAGAAGGGTTGCAAAATTGGAGTGATTTAAAAAAACTTTTTATAAATGGATTTTTATTTAAAGTCCTTATTGCTTTAATCGACACTATACCATTGTATTTAGTCGTTAACTACCTACGAAATAAATTTAATTTAAAATCTGGAGAAGAAATTAAGATATAAGCAGCTCTGCTTCAAAACCAGTATGCTTTCGTACATTAAAAACACAACCACTTTCAAATATTAAATACTGACCCTTAATTCCTATTAATTTTTCTTCAATAACATTTTGTTTATCAAGAGATATGCTTTTAATTTTTTTGGGATGATTTTCTATTGGAAATTTGATTTTTTGTAAGTTATTTTTTTTAAAAATATAAGGTTTGAATTCATCACTAATTAAATTTATTATTTCTTGTTTTTTTGCAATTAAATCAACCCTATCAGCTTCTCCTTTTAACATTTTAATCCAAGAAGTTTTATCAGCTAAAAATTGTTTTAAATAAACTTCCATTTTACCAGCTAGATATCTGTTAGGAGTTTCTGCTAACACAATTCCCTCTGTCGCACCTTGATCAATCCAACGCGTCTCCACACTATTCTTTCTTGTAACCCCAACCTTAACTCCACTAGAAATAGAAAGATACACAACATGAGTTTGTAATTGAAATTTTTTTTCCCATTCTAAATCTCTTTCTTCAATACCTAAATGAGCTTGACATAATTCAGGTTTAAATATACTTGGAGAAGCCTGAGGAAGGCTCCAAAAGCAATCATAACAAAAATTTTGTCTATAAAATTTTTTCTTTTTTTTATTACAAAAACAAAAAACATAACCTGACCAAATAAAAGAAATTTTTTTGCCTATCAATTCATTAACAGACCTCCATGAATCATTTATTAAAAAATAATACTCCACTGGATTACTATTAACGACTTTCATTTTGTCAATTAGCACTTTATACATTTTGATTTTGTAATTTTATAGTTAAAAATACGATCAGTTTGTGAAATATAATATATTTAATTCTATTATATCATGGGTAATTAAAAAAAGAATTCATAGAATAAATAACTTTATTAACAACCCCATTAAAACACAAAATGAACTGCTTAAGGATTTAATTAAAAAATCTGAAAGAACAGTGTGGGGCAGAAAATATAATTATAGAGAAATTAATAACTACGATGATTTTAATAAAAATGTACCTACACAAAGGTATGAAGACATAACAGCTAATATAGATTTAATTAAAAAAGGCAAAAAAAATATATTATGGCCTACAAAAGTAATTTCACTTGCCAAATCTTCAGGAACCACAAATGATAAAAGCAAATATATCCCAATTACTAAAGAATCTTTATATAAATGTCATTTAAAAGCAGGGCAAGATTTACTTTCTATTTACGTTAACCTATTTCCAAAAACTAAAATTTTTTCTGGCAAAAGCTTAATGATTGGGGGAAGTAACGAGCTAGAAAAAAATAGTAACATTATAACTGGCGATCTATCATCGATTCTAATTAATAACTTACCAATATGGACTCAACAAATAAGCACTCCTAAAAAAGAAATAGCATTATTGTCTAACTGGGAAAAGAAAATTGAAAAAATGATTCCAGAAATCATTAACCAAGATGTTCGATCTATTTCTGGAGTTCCCTCATGGACAATTTTACTTTTAGAGAAAATTCTAGAAAAAACTAAAAAAAAATCCATAAAAGAAATATGGCCAAATATAGAATTATTTATGCATGGAGGAATTAGCATATCTCCCTACATAAATTCATTTAAAAAAATTATAGGGAAAAAGATAAACTATATTGAAATATACAACGCTTCTGAGGGTTTTTTCGCCATACAAAATAGCATCAAAGAGAAAGGTCTATTATTAATGCTTGACTACGGTGTTTTTTATGAGTTTATTCCAGTAAATAATACAAATGAATCCTCAAACATAATTCCATTAGATAAAGTTGAAAAAAACAAAAACTATGAAATAGTTATATCAACAAATGGTGGACTTTGGAGATATAAAATAGGTGATACTGTAAAATTCACTTCTATAAAACCATATAAAATTATTATTACAGGTAGAACAAAACATTTCATTAATTGTTTTGGTGAAGAATTAATGATTAATAATACAGAATCTGCAATTAAAACCACTGCAGAAAAAACAAACTCAATAGTTAATGAGTATACAGTCGCCCCCAAATTTTTATCTTCTCATTCTGGTTGTCATGAATGGATTATAGAATTCGAAAAAAAGCCTGAAAATATAAATGAATTCACAAAAATACTAGATTTAAATTTGCAAAAAATAAACTCAGACTATGAAGCGAAAAGATCACAAGATTTATTATTAAAAAAACCAGAAATTCATGTAGCTAAAAAAAATTTTTTTTACAAATGGCTTAAAAAAAGAAAAAAAATAGGTGGTCAAAATAAAATCCCAAGATTACTAAATGATAGAAGTAAAATTGATGAATTATTAAAAAATTTATGAAAAAATTAATTTTATTTATTTTCTGTTCACTTAACTTTTCTGCTTCATCTCAGGATATCAAAAATATAAATGAATTAGAAAATTTAAGTGTTGATCCATTTGAATATATATATCTATGTGAAAAAAATAAAATTATTAAAATAGAAAACACTAATAAAAAAAGATTAGAATATGATTTCTCTAAATTTGGGCAACTAACAAAATTAATAACGTCAAATCCTCTTCGAACAACTCTTTTCTTTGAAGAGTCACAAACTATTATTTTTTTAGACAAAAATCTTAACAAACTAAACATAGAATTAAAATTTCAAAATTTTCAAAACAATATAATTTCTGACATTGCGATTCACTCCAATTTAATTTTCCTTCTCTCTGAAAAAAATCAAGAAATTTGCACTTATGATTTTAAAAAAAATAAAATCACAAATTGTAATAGAAAAATAGAAATTGACAAAAATATGTACTTAAAAGTATTTTATAATCAAGGCTTTATTATATTAATTAATAATGAAGAAGGACTGATATTAGACGAAAATTTAATTTTTAAAACAAGAATTAAATTGAAAAACTGTACTGATTTATTTTTCAACAATGATTCTGTATATCTCAATGTAGAAAACAAATTATATAAATCCAGTATTATGAATATGAATGAACATGTTTTTATAAAAAATCTTCCTGAAAATAATTTATTTTTTGTGCAAAATAATTTTTTATTTGGACTACAAAACAGTTTTTTTTGGCAAGAAAAATTAACTAAATAGGAAATTATTTAAAGTATTTATATATTAACGAAAAATAAATTTATTATGCACATTGCTATAGCTGGAAATATTGGTGTAGGAAAGACTACACTTTGCAAAATGTTAGGAAAACACTATTCTTGGAAACCTTCATTTGAAGCTGTTGATAACAATCCTTATCTTAATGATTTTTATTTGGATATGCAAAGATGGTCTTTTAATCTCCAAGTGTTCTTCTTAAACAGTAGATTCCGACAAATAAAAGAAATAGCTGACTCTAAAGAAACAATTATACAAGACCGGACAATTTATGAAGATGCTTATGTTTTCGCACCAAATTTACATGCTATGGGCCTAATGTCTTCTAGAGATTATGAAAACTACCTATCTCTTTTTGGTTTAATGGAATCTTTTGTTAAAGCCCCTGACCTCTTGATTTATTTAAAATCTTCTGTTCCCAATTTAGTAAATCAAATACAGAGTAGGGGAAGAAATTATGAGGAAAGTATTAGAATTGATTATCTAAACAGACTAAATGAAAGATATGAAGCTTTTTTCTCAGACTACAAAAACAATCACGTAGTTATAGAAACTGATGGACTAAATTATGAAAAAAGGGATGAGGATTTTGAAAAAGTCATTCAAATTATTAACAAAAATTTAAAATTATAAATACAGTACTTTCTTTACTTTTTCTATAATTGTTTCAGCTTTAGGTAAAAACTCTGTTACTAAATTAGGAGCATAAGCCATAGGGACATCAGCAGAACAAATTCTATTAATTGGTGCATCTAAATAATCAAATGCATTTTTTTGTATATGATAAGAAATCTCAGAAGATATTGAAGCAAAGGGCCAACTTTCTTCAACAATAATTAATCTATTAGTTTTTTTAACAGATTCAATAATAGTATTAAAATCTAATGGACGTATTGTTCTTAAATCTATTACCTCAATAGAAATATTTTCCTCCTGTAATTTTGAGACTGCTTGAAAAACAGTTTTCATCATCTTTCCATATGAAACAATTGTAACACTATCTCCTTCTTGACAAACTTTTGCACTGCCTATTGGAATAGTATACTCTTCTAGAGGGACATTCATTTTGTCACCATACATTACTTCAGATTCCATGAAAATAACTGGATTATCATCTCTAATAGAAGATTTTAAAAGTCCCTTAGCATCATATGGATTTGAAGGAACAACAACTTTTAAACCAGGACAATTTGCAAACCAATTATCAAATGACTGAGAATGAGTTGCTCCTAATTGACCAGCCGAACCAGTGGGACCTCTAAATACAATAGGAATGTTAAATTGCCCCCCTGACATTTGCATCATTTTAGCAGCATTGTTAATTATTTGATCTATTCCAACTAAAGAAAAATTAAATGTCATAAATTCCACTATTGGTCTTAACCCATTCATAGCAGAACCAATACCAATTCCAGAAAAACCTAGCTCAGATATGGGAGTATCAATAACTCTTTTAGGACCAAATCTATCTAACATTCCCTTTGAAGCCTTATAGGCACCATTGTATTCCGCTACCTCTTCTCCCATTAGAAACACTCTATTATCAAGATCCATTTCTTCGCTCATGGCTTCCATAACCGCTTGTCTAAACTGAATTTCTCTCATTGTTTAAATTTATATAACATTAAATATAAAATTATTTGAATAATTTACATTAAATAATTTTAAATATCATAACTTTATGCACTATGGAAATAGTCGTTTGTATAAGTGTTGTACCTGATACGACATCAAAAATAAATTTCGCTGAAAATAATACCAAATTTGATGAAAATGGAGTCACATTCATCATTAATCCATTTGATGAATTTTGTTTAACCAAGGCCATTTTTATTAAAGAACAGTATGGAGCAAATATCACTGTACTAAACGTTGGAAGCAGTAAAAATGACCCTGTATTAAGAAAAGCTCTCGCTATTGGCGCAGACAAAGCAGTCAGAATTGAATCAAATGACTTAGAAGGATTTGCAGTGTCAAAACATTTATCAAAATACATAAAAGAAAATAATTTTGATTTAATTTTTTGTGGCAAAGAATCTATCGACTATAACGGAGGAAAAGTGCCTGGCTTTATTGCTGCAATTTTAAATATTCCACTTGCTAATGGTTGTGTTGGAATGACTATCAATGGGGATAATATTACTATTGAAAACGAAATAGACAATGGAATACAAATTTGTGAATCAAAAAAACCAATTGTAATTGCTGGACAAAAGGGATTAGTAGAAGAAAAAGAGCTGAAAATTCCTTCTATGAGAGGAATTATGATGGCAAGAAGTAAACCTTTGGATATTATTAAAACTGAAGAATGCTTTGAAAATAGAATAGAATTAAAAGAATTTGAGCTACCTAAAGAAAAATCTGAATGTAAAATGATTGATTCAGAAAATATAAATGAACTAATTACCTTGTTAAGAAACGAGGCGAAGGTTTTATAAAAAAATATTATGTGTATTCTTATTTTTGCTGAAACATGGAATGGAAAATTAAAGAAGTCATCTTTTGAGGCTGTGTCGTACGGAAAACATTTAGCAGATAAATTAGGTTTAACCACAAAAACAATAATCTTCTCTGACTCCACTGAAAACTTTGATTTATTAGGACTTTATGGTAGTAATGAAATTATTAAGTACGACTCTATTAACTTAGAAAGCATTGAAGCTAACAAGCTAGCTAGCATAATATGTGCAAATGCAAAAAATAAACAAGCAAAGCATATAATTATTTCAAATACTAGTAGAGGGAAAAGTATTTGTTCTAAAATTGCTTTTGATTTTGAAGCTTCCTTAATAACTAACATTGTTTCTTTACCAAAAAATCATAATCCAATAGTTGTAAAATGCAAAGCTTTTTCAAGTAAAGCTTTTTCTTTTTATGAAAGTAAACATGAAAAAAGTATACTTACTTTACTACCTAATTCTATTGGTTGTGAACCAAATGAAACGCAATTCACATTGATAGAAGGCGATGTGAATATCGAAACACCTTCCACAGAATTAAAAATACTAAGAGAAGAAAAAAACTCTAATGAAATCTCATTAACAGATGCAGAAAGAGTAGTGTCAGCTGGAAGAGGTTTAAAAGGACCTGAAAATTGGAAAATGATAGAAGAATTAGCTGGACTTATCAATGGTGGGACAGCATGCTCAAAACCAGTTTCGGACATGGGGTGGAGACCTCACTCTGAACATGTGGGACAAACTGGTATCGCAATTAATCCTGATTTATATATTGCTATTGGTATTTCAGGAGCTATTCAACATTTAGCAGGAGTTAGTAACTCAAAAAAAATAGTAGTCATAAACACCGATCCAGATGCACCGTTTTTTAAATCCGCAGATTACGGTGTAGTTGGAGATGCATTTGAAGTTGTACCAAAAATGATTGAAGAAATCAAAAAAATTCAAGATTCATAATTAAATCAATTCTTAGAAAAACCAATTTCATTAATGGATTTAATTAAAATAAATATTGTTGGTTATTCACACAGTGAATTTCAACAAGGTGCTTTTGCATTGATTTTAAGTGAAGAAAACGGCAATAGAACTTTATCTATTGTTATCGGTGCTTGTGAAGCTCAATCCATAGCTATTGGTTTAGAAAAAATACAAGTACCAAGACCTCTTACGCATGATTTATTTAAATCATTTTCTCAAAAATTTAAAATAAAACTTTCTCATATTTATATTCATAAAATTGTGAAAGGAATTTTTTATTCCTACTTATTTTTTAAAGACAATAATGGGGAAGAAAAAAAAATTGATGCAAGAACTTCTGATGCTGTAGCTATTGCCATAAGATTTAAAGTTCCAATATATACAAATGAAGAGATTTTAAAACAGGGGAACTTAGAAAAACAAGAAAAAACTAACATAAAAAAAGAAAAAAAATCAAATAAAAGAAAAATCAATAAATACTCAAATTTTTCTATTAATGATTTAAAAGATGAATTAAAAAAAGTATTATTACTAGAAAATTATGAAGAAGCAGCTAGAATCAGAGACGAAATCACAAATAGAAATAAATAAAAATGGAATTCTTAAATATAAATAATAGCCTTAGAGGTTTAATTGGAATAATTTCAATAATTGGCATATGCTATTTACTTTCTAGTAATCGAAAAAAAATATCATGGAAATTAGTTATTACAGGACTTTTAATTCAATTAATATTTGCAATAGGTGTTTTGAAAATTACACTTGTTAGCTCTTTCTTCAACTCTGTTAGCAATGTGTTTATTGAACTATTAGAATTTACCAAATCTGGCGCAATTTTTTTATTTGGGGAAACTTTAGTTAATGATAATAGTTTTGGTGCCACATTTGCATTTCAAATATTACCAACTATTGTATTTTTTTCTTCATTAACAAGTGTTTTGTTTTATCTTGGAATTCTTCAAAAAATTGTTTATTTCTTTGCAAGAATCATAAAAAAACTTATGAATTTATCTGGAGCTGAAAGTTTAGCTGCTGTTGGAAATATATTTTTAGGACAAACCGAATCACCTCTTTTAATTAAACCTTATATACAACGTTTTACAAATTCTGAATTATTGTGTTTAATGGGAGGCGGTATGGCTACCATTGCAGGTGGGGTTTTTATTGCTTTTATTGGTATGCTCGGCGAAGAATATGCACCACATTTACTAGCAGCATCCGTAATGTCTGCTCCTGCAGCAATTGTTGCATGTAAAATATTACTACCTGAAACATCTAAACCAAATCAAGAAATGAAAATTTCAAATGAAACACTAGGTAGTAATTTATTTGATTCAATAACTATAGGAACAGTTCAAGGAATAAAATTAGCAGTAAATGTAGGTGGAATGCTTTTAGTATTTGTAGCATTTATCGCACTTATCAATGCTTTATTAAATTTATTAGGTTCTGTAACAGGAACTAATGAATTTCTTGCTAACAACAGTGATATTTATGATAAATTATCATTAGAGTTAATATTTGGATATTTATTTGCACCCATTGCATGGTTAATAGGTATACCATTACAAGATATACTACTAACTGGTCAGCTATTAGGTGAAAAAACGGTAGCAAATGAATTTATTGCATATGAATCTCTAGGAAATATGATTAATAATAACTTGTTAACTGAGAAGTCCCGAATTATGGCAACATATTTTCTTTGTGGTTTTGCTAACTTCCTATCAATTGGAATTCAAATAGGTGGAATATCTGTATTAGCTCCAAATAAAAGAAAAGATTTAGCTAAATTGGGAATAAAAGCATTAATTGCTGGAACAGCAGCGTCATTATTAACTGCAGTAATTGTTGGTATTTTAATATGAAGACTTATTTAAAACTTATGGAACATGTGTTAGAAAATGGCACAAAAAAACATGATAGAACTGGTGTTGGCACATTAAGTTTGTTCGGAGCTCAAATGAGATTTAATTTAGAAAATGGTTTTCCATTACTAACTACAAAAAAGCTGCACCTAAAATCTATTATTCACGAACTTCTTTGGTTTTTAAAAGGAAATACAAATATCAAATATTTAAAAGAAAATAATGTTCGGATATGGGATGAATGGGCTGATGAAAATGGAAATTTGGGACCAGTTTATGGTCATCAATGGAGAAGTTGGAAGTCAAATGATGGAGTAATTATAGATCAAATTTTTGACTTAATTAAAAACATAAAAGAAAATCCTAATTCTAGAAGATTAATTGTAAGCGCCTGGAATGTAGGAGATATACCAAAAATGGCTTTACCACCATGTCACTCATTTTTTCAGTTCTATGTAGCTAATAATAAATTATCATGTCAACTATACCAAAGAAGCGCAGATGTCTTTCTAGGATTACCATTTAATATAGCTTCCTATTCATTATTATGTATGATGATAGCTCAAGTTTGTGACCTAAAAGTAGGTGATTTTGTTCATACATTAGGTGACACACATTTATATTTAAATCACATTGAACAAGCAAAAACTCAATTAAAAAGAATCCCAAAAGAATTACCCATAATGAAAATAAATACAAAAGTTAAAAACATTGATGATTTTACTTTTGAAGATTTTGAATTAATTAATTATAACCCTGAACCTCACATAAAGGCCTCAGTTGCAATATAGAAAATTTTGAAAGTTAATTTAATTGTAGCAGCTTCTGAAAATAATGTTATTGGTGTTGAAAACGACTTACCATGGAATCTTCCAAATGACATGAACTATTTCAAAACAAAAACCAGTGGTCATTGTGTAATTATGGGTAGAAAAAATTACTTATCTATACCAGAAAAATATAGACCTTTACCTAAAAGAACAAATATTGTACTAACTAATGACTCAACATTCAAAGCAGAAAATTGTAAAGTGTTTAATTCATTAGAAAAAGCATTAAAATTTAGTGAATCTATTGGAGATAAAAATCCATTTATTATAGGTGGAGGAGAATTATATAAATTCGCAATTCAAAAAAAAATAGTTGATGTAATATACTTAACAAGAATACATGCAAATATTAAAGGGGATACATTTTTTCCAAAAATAGATTTGAAAGAATGGAAGATCGTTTCTAAAAAATTTAACAAAAAGGATTCCCAACACAAGTTTGACTACACATTTTTAAAACTTCAAAAAATTAGGAACTTTTCTTGAAAAGAACCTCATCAATCATTCCATATGCTTTTGCCTCAGAAGATGTCATCCAATAATCTCTATCCGAATCTTTAGCAACTTGATCAAAACTCTTATTAGAATGATTAGCAATTATTTCGTACAACTCTTTCTTTAATTTTTGTATTTCTTTAGCGGTAATTTCAATATCTGAAGCTTGACCCTGAACACCACCTAAAGGTTGATGTATCATAACTCTTGAATGTTTTAAAGCAGATCGTTTTCCCTTTTCACCAGCACATAACAAAACAGCTGCCATTGAAGCTGCCATTCCAGTACATATTGTTGAAATAGGAGGAGTAACTAATTGCATCGTATCATAAATACCTAAACCAGCATACACTTGCCCACCAGGTGAATTTATATATAAATTTATTTCTTGAGAACTGTCAGTAGATTCTAAAAATAGTAATTGAGCTTGAATTATATTAGCAACATAATCATTTATTGGCACTCCTAAAAAAATAATCCTATCCATCATAAGTCTAGAAAAAACATCCATCGTGGCAACATTCATTTTTCTTTCCTCAGTTATAGTAGGAGAGATATAATTAGAGTACATAGAAGAGTATGTATCTAGAGTTAAACTATTAATACCTAAATGTTTTGTTGCAAAATTTTTAAATTCTTTACTTTTATCCATAGGAAAATATTTTTAAGCTAATTTAGTAAAATCATCTAAAGAAATTTGCTTTTTTTCTATCTTGATTTTCTTTTTTAAATAATCTATTACTTTTTTATTAATTATTTGATCAATTATCCTTTGTTTTTCTTCTTTATTTTGTAATAAATTATTAGCAAACTGATTTAATTCATCATTATTTTTCATCATCCCATACTGTCTGAATTGTAATTCTAGCATAGATTTAGATTCTTTAAAAATTAGTTCTTCTGAAATTTCAATCTTTTCTTCATCCATAATCTTTTCCTTAACTAACTCCCAATGAAAAGACTTTTTATAAGACTCATATTGCTCATCTAATTCAGCTTTTTCCATTTTTTTCTCCATATTAGTACTGAGCCATTTCTTTAAAAAATTATCTGGTAATTTGATTTTTGACTTATCTATAATAAAATCAATCGAATCCTTAAAAAATCTATTATCTGAATGGGACTGATACATGTTTTCAAAATTTACTGATAACTCTTTTCTCATTTCTTTTTCTGATTTTATTTTTTTATCAGGGAAAGCTTTTTTAAAAAAATCTTCATTGATTTTGCAAGGCTCTATTCGTTTGATTGAATCAATCTTACATGAAAAAATTGTGTTTACTTGATCTAAATCTTCTTTTTTAATTCCTAAAAAAGATGCTAAATCAATTTCATTAGTAAATGCTTTTTTTGGATCAAAATTCAAAATATCACCTTTCTTAGAATTTAAAACTTTTTTCTTGAAAATTTTATCTTCTATTTTAGATACTAGAAGTGATGAGTTATGTGATATTAAATTCTTTTTTTCATCTTTACTTTCTTCTTTCAATTCGTCTAACTTAACATATAATATATCTTCTTCATTTTTAACCTTATCTGGAAAAACATTATTGCCAAATCTCATTCTCAAATCATTAACATTATCATCTAATTGTTTTTTATCAACTTTAATCTTGTAATATTTAACATCTTTTGGTTTTGGAAAAGTAAGTTTAAATTTCGGTTTGTATCCTAAATCATATTCGAAAATATAATCTTCTTCTTTAGACCAATCTACACTTGATTCTTTTGGTATAGGGTAGCCAAAAATAGGCAACTTATTTTTTTGCAAGTATTCTGTAATTTGTTTTGAAATAATTTTATTTATTTCTTCAACTTTGATGCTTAAACCATACTTCTTTTTTATTAAGGAAATTGGAACATTTCCAGATCTAAATCCAGGCATATTTATTTTTTTCCTATAACCTTTAACAGCATCGCCTACCTGCGCCTCATATTCACTAGCTTTAATATGAACTTTTAATGTGCCATATAAGTCATCTTTTTTTTCTTCTGAGATTTTCATTTTCTAATTTATGAATGCCAAATATAATACTTTAAAAGAAAATATATTAACTATCTTTGATTATAAATATCATCATCTATGAAACTAAAAAACTTACTTGTAATATTTTTAATATCAAATGGATTAATTAGCCAAAATTTGATTTGGGAGACCGAATTTGATTTTATAAAAAGTAATTCTTCCCCTAGAAGTGTAGATTTGAATCAAGATGGTATTGAAGACATAGTTTTAAGTGGCGGAGTAGATGGTGTACCTAGCCCATTTGGAGCTATGGCAATTGATGGCGAATCTGGAGATGTTTTATGGACTAAAGAAAATGGTAATGAATGGTTTTTAAGTGCTCAAGTTTTTGACCAGAATAATGACTTAATACCAGACATTTTAATTGGTGGCCGTGACGCTGAACTTCAATTAATTAATGGATTTAACGGAGATTTAATATGGGAATTTTGGCAAAGTGAAGAAAATCCAAATGATTATGGATGGTATAATTTTTATAACCCCCAAATAATTGATGATATAAATAATGATGGTTATTTTGATATTTTATGTGCAAATGGTGGTGATCATTCTTTGGATGCAATTGAAACAGATCGCCCCCCTGGACATATTATGATTTTAGATGCAATCTCAGGAGATATTCTTAAAAGTGCTGTAGTTCCAGATTCTAATGAAACATATATGTCTCCTTTATATTTTAATGATAAAATATTATTTGGAACTGGAGGTGAAACAATTGAAGGTAATTTATGGGTAGCAAACTTAAATGATTTATTAAGTGAAGACCTTACTAATTCTTCACCTATTCTTTCAAACTTAGAACTAGGTATGATTGCGCCACCATCGCTAGCCCACTTAAATAATGATAATATTTTAGATATAGTTGCTCAAAGTTTTGATGGGAAAATTACAGCAATTGATGGAAATAACTTGGATATTCTTTGGCAAGTTATAATTCCTGGAACTGAAAGTGCAGCTTCACCAATAATTGGAAATTTTACAACTGATGATCATTACGCAGATGTTTTCGCAACTCTTTATGTAGGAGCAGAGTCATCATACTCAGATTTTTATCAATTAATGATTAATGGAAAAACTGGTGAAATTGAATTTATGGATAGTATTGGGGATTTTAATTTTTCTACCCCTATTGCTTTTGATTCCAATCAAAACGGAAAAGATGAAGTTATAATATCAGTCACTAATAATATTGATGGACTTTGGCAACATGAATTAATATTATTAGATTTTATTAATAACTCTAATAACTCTTTATACACAACAAGCGGTGGCGATGTATGGTCAACTCCTTATATAAAGGATATAGACAATAATGGTTTAATGGATCTAATCTTCACTACTCAAATAGATAACCCGTTTGTTAGCTCAGGAATAAAAATATCAAGAATTGAAACAACTTTTTTGCCGCCACCATTTGAAATTTCATGGGGGAGTTATATGGGGAGTCACTGGGATGCTATTCATCAATTTAATACTGGAGATTGTAATGTGGATATGCACCTTTTTGCTTTTCCTGGCACTGCTTGCCCAGGTGAAAATAATGGTTCAGTTAATCTTTATTTAGGGCCTGATGGCATTGGAACACCCCCTTATAATTATTATTGGTCTAATGGTGAAACAACCGAAGATTTAGAAAATGTTCCAGCTGGAGAATATAGTGTGATTATTTCAGATGCTAATGGATGTATTGACACAATCTCAACAATTATTCCAGAATATGAAAGTATCAGTTTTTCTCAAGCACCATCATGCCCAGATGGAAATGACGGATGGGCTTACATGAGTTCTAGTGGATGCTCTTGTAATTCAAGTAACTGTCAATTTACCTGGTCTATTGGTGATTCTATAATTGTTCAAGGTGATGGAAGTTCAACTGCAGAAACATATAAATATTTGTTCAACTTATCTGCTGGAACTTACACATCTACAATTACACACCCTGATGGATGTATTTTACAAGAAGATATTATTGTACCCGAAGCAGAAGCTTTAATTACAAACACTAATATAGAAAATGATTGTAATGGACCTGAGAATGGAAGTATTGAATTAACACCTGGTAATAATGAAGTTTCTATAATGTGGGATAATGGAACCACAGAATTTTTATTAGAAAGTTTATCTCCTGGAAATTATTCAGCTGTTGTTTCTGATTCAATTTGTTCTGATACATTATTTTTTGAAGTACCATTATTACAATTAGATGAATGTGGTAATTGTGATGAAAACCCTTTAAATGATTGCATTTTAGGATGTACAGACTCGGAAGCATGTAATTATAATGAAAACGCAACAGAAGATGATGACTCTTGTATTTACTTAAATGGAATATGCGAAAGTTGCGAAAATGGAGAAATAATTGATAATGATTCAGATGATGATAATATTTGTGATGATCAAGATAATTGCCCTGATGTATATAACCCAAATCAAGAAGATTTTGACTCAGACAATATTGGTGATGCTTGTGATGGTATAGGCTTAAGTGAAGAAAAAAATAAAAGAAATTTAATTAAAATTGTTGATGTTTTAGGTAGAAACACTTCATTAGAGAACAAAAAAAATCTACTACTCTTTATTTATGATGATGGCAGTGTAGAAAAAAAACATCAATAATAGATGAAAAAAATATTATTTTCTATAATTATTCCATTTCTTACTTTCTCTCAAGATTGGGTTTTCTTAGGATACTATGATGGAGAATCCAGACATCACCCTATAACATTTTCAAATGAAAGATATGGTTTTATTATAGCGGGACAAAATAGTAATGGCCAATACCTTGATGATGTTTTTAAATATGATTCACAACAGGGAAATTGGGAACAATTAGGAGATTTTCCTGGTGGACCAAGAGGATATGCATATGGTGTTGCAAACACCACACATAGTTATATTGGATTTGGTAGTAATGATGAAGGATTCCCAAATGATTGGTGGAGGTATGATTTAAATAATGACACATGGGAACAATTAGCAAACTTTCCAGATCTTGGTAGAAATCACCCTGCTATGGTACTTGCAGACAATAAGGTTTTTGTGGGTCTAGGAAGTGCTGATGGAGAAAATTTTGGAGATTGGTGGGAATACAACATAAATACTGATACTTGGACTCAAAAAGCTAATTTTAATTTTGGCAACAGGCATCATCCTTTTTATTTTTCAATTGAAGATGTTCCATATGTAGGTTTTGGGCACGGAGATTACATCAATAATAATATAACAATTTATCAAGATTTTTACAAATATGACATCAATTTGAATGAATGGATTCAACTAAATGACTTTCCATCTGAAGGAAGAGTTGCGGGTACTCAATTTTCATATAATGGAAAAGGTTATGTGTTAAGTGGCGATGGGGATGACCATGGTCCTCTTGACAGTGGAGAGTTATGGGAATACGACCCTACATTAGACAATTGGACTCAATTAAATTCACATCCTGGGGGAGCTAGATGGGCTCCAGGATCCTTTGTAATTGATTGTTCTGTATATCTAACATCAGGCTATGAAGCTGAAACAGACACATATTATAATGATTTAATAAAATATAAAATAAGTGATGATTGTGGCTGCACAAATGAAAAAGCTCTTAACTATGATTCAAATGCTGAAATAGATGACAATAGTTGCTGCTATATTGCTGGTTGTACAGATTCTACAGCATTTAACTTCAATCCTAATGCTTGTTTTGATGATAATAGCTGCATTCCAATTATTTTAGGCTGTGATAATCCATTAGCAACAAATTACAATCTAGAAGCAAATACTTTATTCGCATTTGCTGGACCAAATTTAATTGATTTGGGCCCAGGTGGATATCACTACAATGACTTATGGGATATGGAATTTAATTGTTTTGAAACTGTCAAAATTAAATCTATTGACTTGTACGCTGAAAACTCATTTAATACATTATTAGAAATTTTAGATTATAATAATAATCAAATATATTCTCAAAATATTAGCTTAAATCAAGGATTAAATCAAATAGAAATCAATTTTACAATTAATGCAGATAATAATTATAAAATAGGAATCAATGGTGATAATCAGGGACTTTATAGAAATAATAATTTAAATGAAAATACACTTCCAATTAACTTATTAGATGTAATTGAAATAACATCAAATACAACAGATAGCCCTTTAGACTACTTTTATTATTTTTATAATTGGCAATTAGAAAAAGAATGTGAAGACATTATTGATCTCAACTGCACCGATGAATTAGCTTGTAATTATTTAAGTCCATTTTTTCTAAATGATCCCACATGTTTGTATCCTTTTGACCAATGTGTTTTGGGAATATTAGAAGGGGGAGAATTAATTTATGGGGTTTATGATGAAGAGTGTAATTGTATTGAACAAAACTCTACTATAATAGAACTAAATAAAAAGAAAAAGGTTTTAAAAATAATTAACATCTTAGGTCAAGAAAGCTTTCAAAATAAAATTTTAATCTATATATATAATGATGGTAGTGTGGAGAAAAAAATAGTAAATAAATAACTACTTAATTACAGTTAAGGGGATAGAAAATGAATTATTACATTTATCTATTACCAAATGATAAATACCAGGATTTTTATTGATTGAAAATTTTAAACTATGATAACCCTTAGATAATTCCTCATTTAATAGTGACTCTCTCATCCCTAAATTATTAACGATATCAATTGAAATTAAACAATCATCTAACATTTCAAATTCAATTTCACCTTGAGAAATTAACGGATTTGGAAAAACAGAAAAAAATGTAGATGAGTTACCATAATTATTTAATATTATATCTCCAGCAATGTTAATCCCATTTGCAGTATAAAAATCATTTCCTTCATTCCAATTTAAAACTTCTAATTCTAATTCCTTGTCTTGATTTTTGTTCCAAACTCTAAAAGAAAGTGGCTCTAAACTAACCATTCCATCTTTATGAGAAGTTGAAAAATCATCTCCCCAAATAGTAAGAGCTAAATTATCTTTCTTAAAAATTTGCCTCCCCACTAAATTGTTATTAGTATCAAAAGCGGCAATCTCATCTCCGTCATTCATAAACTTATTTAAAATTTCATAAGAAAAACCTACTGTCATATTTTGATTAGTTTTTCTAGGTTCTTTAAAATAATTAAAATCTTGTACTTCGTTTACTAACAAAAATCTAGAATTAACATCAATTTCATTTTCAAATGTAAAGTTTATATCAGAATCTGATTTAACTGCATATGCTTCTCCAGGAGTAAAATAATCAATAGTATTAATAGATAAATACGGCCAGAAAACATCGGCATTTTCATCTTTAACTAGAATTATATTTTCTACAATTGGTGCAAAAGATTCTTCAATTAATGTCGGCTCATGATATAAGCAACCTAATATATTCCAATCTTCATTAATTAAGACAGTTGGGTTAATTTGTTTATATCCTTCTATTTCTAAAAATTGAGTAGAATTCATTTTGATTTGATACCCCTCCCCCTCAGTATGATTATTAATTCCATTTATTCCAAAATATGGCCAATAAACTTCTCCATACTGATCTTTTAAAATAATAACATCTTCGTTAATTTGAGAAAAAATATTTTCCATTGAACTTTCTTTTGGAGAAAGATAGGTGGACCAATAACTCCACCCTTCTGGCAGATCTATAATTTGATTAAATAGGACACATTCATATGAACACGTTAAATCAATTGCAATACTTTGAAAACCTTGATGGAGAATAAAATTTTCTTGACTGTAATCATAAACAACGTTTTCCCCTAATGTAGAAGAAAGAGATTTTTCACTTGAAAAAAATTCTCCTGATGAACTAAATACTTTAGCATCTAATGTTTGTGAAATAATACTATTTGAAAAGAAAAATAAAAAAATGAAGTTAATTAAATAATTCATTCTTGAGATAATGTTTCTTGAATTTGCTCAATTAATAAATTCAAATTATATATTTCAATTTGCATATTATCTACTTGATTTTGTAAAATAATATTACTATTTATACTTTGTTCTAGTGCTAAAAAAGCAGCATTTATAATGTCAATTTGAAGTTGAGTGTTTTCATTATTCGCATATACAATATCTTGGAGTGAATAAAATGCATCTGAGTTAGAATTCACATTTGATTGTAATGAAGTGACATCTTCATTTATGTTATCTATTTCTGACTGGAAATAATTTATATTTTGTGTGAAAGCAGAATTCATCTGTAAAACAATTCCATCGTCTCTTGAGTCCACATAATTTTTTGTAGAAACATTAGATGGTGTAATGGGCTCAAAACTATTTATACGCCCCTGAACATCTAAAATATCTGATTCCATCTGGAGAAAAAGATTATCATTATTAAAAAACTTTACTTCCTCAAAATTAAATCTTAGAAATGCATTATCATTACCAATACCTACACTATCAGAATTCAAGTTAATTTCCGAAGATGAATTTATGTGTATTTTATTTTCTTGATTGGAAAGACTAATAATATTATTTTCTTCTACCCATTTATTGTCACCAGAAGAATTTGAAAAAAAAGCATATGGCACACTTAATAATTGTGTTTCACCAAAATCAACAGGTGGTTGAGGGCCTTCATTGTCAAAGTCAATATCTACTGTAATAAAAATAGTTCCTTCAGCCCAGTCAATATCAGAAAAGTTTATAACTGAATTTGTTTCTCCATGGCCTATTATAGTTGTAAACAATCCAAAATCATTTGTATAAACTTGATGACTTTCTTCCCAAGCAATATTCCCTGTTTCAAGTACAATTAATTTAAATATAACAGTAATAGACTGATTGTCATATAGCACCCCATCAGCATCTCTTACAACTGCCTGATAATTAATTCCTTGTGGAGATTGAGAAAAACTCAAAAAACATAAAAAACATAAAAATAAAAAAACTTTAGATTTCATAATATATCTTTCAAAGTTCAAAAATATCTTATATTTGAGAGTGCGTATAGCATTATAAAAAATAGTTTTAAACAATTAAATATGAACAAAAAAGTCATTAAACACATTATGAAAAAAATATCTATTTTCCTTTCTATAACTTTAATGTTAATATTATTTTCTTCATGTGAAGAAAAAATAAATGAAACTCAAACTCCGAATATAATCTTTGACAGCCCCACTATTGAGAACTTTTTAACAGGAGAAAATATTAATATTTCCATTTCAATCAACCACAATGAAGTATTAGATGATGTTAAATATTATGAAATACTAAACTGCTCAGATGATAACTTTGATTCATTAAACTTATTAGAATGGGGAGATATTTATGAAACAGAATGGTCTTTTGAGAAAATTATTGAAACTACTATTTTCCCTCAAGATATTTCATGTACATGCACTATACAAGTAGAAGCTACTGACCTAAATAACATTATGAGTCAAACAGAAATTACATTAAATATATCTAATTAATATTGATTTAAAATTTTAATATCTTTGATGCCTAATCTAGAGTAATAATAAATAATTAAACATATGAATAAAAAAGTATTGTTAACTGGCATATCTGGTTATATTGGTTTGCATTGTGCCAAAATTCTTTTAGAAAAAGGGTATACTGTAGTCGGTACAGTAAGAACTGCAAAAAAAGAAGAGGAGGTTATTAAGACCCTTAATTTAAATTCTGTTTCTATAGAGAATCTTTCTTTTGCCCATTTGGATCTTATTTCGGATAAAGGATGGGATTCTGCGCTATCTAATTGTAATTATGTTATGCACGTCGCTTCTCCTTTTACTGTTGAAAATCCTAAAAATGAGTCGGATATGCTTG
>MDTB01088389.1_pt1 | contig 26726 bp, 29 predicted proteins | sample 811161 | NCBI WGS metagenome assembly MDTB01 (sample SAMN05326650, study PRJNA326480) | marine metagenome | isolation source: seawater | place: Mediterranean Sea | collected 2009 | reverse complement strand
GGCATTGAAACTCTAGAAGAGCAAATTGGTATATTGTTAGAAAAAGGTTCTCGACGCGTCTCCCCTTTTCTTGTCCCAATGATGATGCCCAATGCAGCTACAGCTGCGGTTTCTATGAAATATGGTTTTCAAGGCCCTGCTGAGAACACCTGCACTGCATGTGCTGCTGGCACGCATGCGATAATCAATGCATCTCGCCTAATTGCTTCAGATAGATGCGACGTTGTAATTGCTGGCGGTACAGAAGCTGCTTTTACAGGTAGTTCAATTGCTGGTTTCACAAATATGACCGCCTTTTCTTCAGAAGGGGTCTCTAGACCTTTTGACCTTGATCGTGATGGTTTCGTTATGGGTGAAGGAGCAGGGATTCTCGTTCTTGAGGAAAAGGAAATGGCTCAAGAGAGAGGGGCAAAAATCTATGCAGAAATACTAGGTGGTGCCAGCAATGCTGACGCGCACCATATTACGGCTCCTTCTCCAGGGGGTTTAGGAGCAAAAAAGTGCATAGAGCTAGCTTTAGAAGACTCTGGAATAACCTCAGACTCCGTTGGATACATCAATGCGCATGGCACTTCAACGCCCCTGAATGACTTGGGAGAGGCTCAAGCAATAAATTCAGTTTTCGGTGCTGACGGACCACTAGTTTCCTCCACTAAAGGAATCACTGGTCACACACTCGGTGCAGCAGGTGCAATAGAAGCTGTCGCAGTAGTTATAGCAATGCAAAAATCTCTCATTCCTCCAACTGCTGGATTCATAAATCCAGATCCTGAAATGCCGGAAATAAACCTAGTTCATGGTGAACCTGTTCAATGGACCCCAGCGCCTGCCATTTCTAATTCTTTTGGTTTTGGTGGGCACAATGGTTGTTTAGTTATTGGACCTAACTAATTCAATCAAATTTTTGCAAAAACAAACATCAAGTTGCAGCTACAAGCTAGTTCGCTATCAACATGGGCTTCTCCTCTACCCTTACCACCTCGAGCGGAAATTCTTGTAAGTTCAATTGAAAGGTCTAACTTTTCACCTGGAGAAACTCGACGTCTAAAGCGCACGTTATCCATACCGCCAAACAACGGTAAGAGGCCATCAAAATTTGGATCAGAAAGTAGCGTATAGGCGCCTAACTGGGCTATTGACTCACACATTAAAACACCTGGAAGAGTTGGAAAGTCAGGAAAGTGGCCGGGGAAAAAGTCCTCAGTTTCTTTCAATTGCCAATATCCTTGAGCTGATTTAGGGAGCTCTAATTTCGTAACCTCAGTTAAGAACAGGAAGGGTTCTCTATGTGGAATAACTTCTTCAGGTTTTGGCAAATTCATCACAACCTCCAAATTCAAAAGGTCTGCCGGTAAAACCAGCAGACCTTTGAAAATAATTTAAATGTAAAAATTTACATCTACATTCCCATAGGAGGCCCACCACTCTTAGCAGCTGCCTTAAGCTTAGACCCTGCAGAAACCTTAACTGCCTTCGTAGCTGGAATACTAATAGCTTCTCCGGTTTGAGGATTTCTACCTTGTCTAGCTTTACGAACTGTCTGTTCAAATGAAATCCAGCCGGGTACTGTAACCTTCTCATTACCCGCAGCAACTGCATCCGCTACTACATCAAACATAGCATCCAGGCAAGCCCCAGCATCTTTGTTCGAAACGCCGGCTTTTTCAGCCATTGCAGCGATCAAATCACTCTTGTTCATCCACCGTCTCCCTTGTGTTATTTACGCACCCACATTGGGCACAAGGCCACGCGACACGTTTTCAGAGGCAAAGTCAAGCATTTAAGCCTGTTTTAAAGGGGTTTTTTTAGAAAAAAGCCTTAATTTATGCTTTTTTTAAGGTTTTAGACAGAAAATTCAAAATGTCTTGATTTTTAGTAGTTCTTATCTAGTGCATTTCTAAATGATGAAACTAATTCTCCCACTTTTTCCGGTGAAGAGCTATCGATCATTTCTTGAACAATTGCGCTTCCGACTATCACACCGTCACTAATCTCTGAAGCTTTCACAGCTTGCTCAGGAGTACCAATCCCAACTCCCACCAGAACAGGTTTAGAAGTTACTTTTTTCAATCGCGATGCGATTTCGATTGCACTATCAGCCAGTTCAGAGCGCACTCCAGTCACTCCGAGCAGCCCCACCGCGTAAACGAACCCATAACTTCTTGTGCATATTTCGTAAAGTCTCTCGTCAGGCGTTGTGGGAGCGGCTAATAAGATTGTTTCAATCTTAGAGTTAGACGCCGACTCCGACCATGCATCTAACTCTTCTAAAGGTAGATCAGGAAGTATGCAACCAGAAATTCCAGCTGAAGCAAGTCCTGAAGCAAATCTCTCATGCCCCATCCTGTAAGCAAGATTGTAGTAAGTCATTACAGCAAGAGGTGCTGCAGAACTTTCTCCTCTCAAGTCATTCAAAATGCTTACAGGTGTAGATCCAGATTCCATCGAAGACTCGTTGGCCATTTGGATAATAGGTCCATCCATCACTGGGTCAGAAAAAGGAATTCCAATTTCTACAACATCGGCTCCAGCTTCAATAACGGAATGCATTGTTTGGATCCAATCATTTCCTAAACCACCAGTTATGTAAACAACTAGAGCTTTCTTTCCGGAATCTATTTTTTTTCGAAGAACCGACTCAATCTCTACATTCTCAGACATTCAAGATTTCCATCATCTGTCCAACATCTTTGTCACCCCGGCCGGAAAGATTCAGCAAAACAGTTTTACCAGTCAAGTACTCGCGTTCTCGCGAGACCCAAGCAAGGGCATGAGCTGGTTCCAATGCCGGAATTAGGCCTTCACTGCGACTCAATAGTTGAAAAGCGTCGATTACTTCAGCATCAGTAACTGACTCATAACGGGCTCTTCCGGTCGATGATAGGTAGCTGTGTTCAGGGCCCACACCCGGATAATCTAACCCTGCACTTATTGACTCTGCTTCTAAAACCTGACCAAATTCATCTTGCATTAAGAACGACTCCATTCCATGCACTACTCCCGGGACACCTCTTCCGATTGCAGCTCCGCCAGCTGGCTCAACTCCGACCAGTTCTGCATCACTGTCAATAAAGCCAGAGAAAATACCTATTGCGTTAGACCCACCCCCAATGCATGCACAAACAACATCAGGTGTGGTACCGAGAATCTCTTCCGATTGTTTCCGTGCCTCTGTTCCTATGACCTCATGAAACGTTCTAACCATCCATGGATAAGGATGAGGACCCATAACCGACCCAAGGCAGTAGTAGGAGTCTTCAACGGTTGCCACCCAGTCACGCATTGCGTCATTTACAGCATCTTTTAGAGTTTTACTTCCGGATTCGACACTTTTTACCTCCGCCCCTAATAACTTCATTCGGAAAACGTTCAGCTCTTGTCGTTTCACATCTACTTCACCCATGTAAACGCAGCATTCCATATTTAAAAGAGCAGCTGCCGTTGCTGTCGCTACCCCGTGTTGACCAGCACCAGTCTCCGCCACCAAACGTTTTTTTCCCATCCTCTTAGCAAGTAAAGCTTGGCCCAGTACATTATTAATTTTGTGGGACCCGGTGTGATTAAGATCCTCTCGTTTCAATAACAGTCGACAATTAAGCTCAGAAGAAAGATTGAAACATTCTGTAACAGGTGATGGTCTACCCGCATAGTCAGAAAGAAGAGAATCTAGTTCTTTCCGAAACGAATCATCGTTCCAAGCATCAATAAATGATTTTTCGAGTTCATTACATGCCGGCACCAACGTTTCAGGGACATATCGTCCCCCAAAGGGTCCAAACCTTCCTTTTTCATTAGGGTTTTTTAAATTCATATACTCACTCTAGAAAATATCAATCAGTTTTTGCTTTAAATGACTTTGCAGTTTCAATAAAAATTTTTAACAACTCAGGATCTTTCCGTCTAGGTTCGGACTCCACTCCAGTAGCCACATCAACACCGAAAGGAGAAAACTTTTCAATTCCAGCGCTAAGGTTTTCCACATTCAACCCACCAGCCAAAATTAATTTTTCACTTTTTATAGACTCCGTTGAGATATTCCAATCAAATCTCTTACCCTCACCAGGAGTGTTCGAGTCCAAAAGTAGAAAATCCACACCATAATCGTCAAAGTTAGATAAATCTGATGAGTCAAAAGGAAGAGCTTTGATAGTAAAAGGAACGCTCTTTGCAACTAGCTGACAATCTTCATGGCTTTCATTTCCGTGCATTTGTGCAGCATTAAGACCTGTTATTTCAACTATGCGGGTTATCTCTTCAGGAGTGACATCACTAAAAATTCCAACACTCATAATTCCGTTTGGTAGTTTTTTTACCAAATTTTTCACAAACTCAGTTTCAACTCTTCTTTTTGAGGTAGAAACAAAATTAAAACCAATGGCGTCGCACCCAAAATCAATAGCTAAAAATGCGTCTTCCTGGTTAGTCACACCACAAATTTTTACGAAAGTTTCACCTGTAGCTATGTCAGTCATCGCTTTTTACCTCAAATTTATTACTAAGCTCAGAAAGTGTTTTAATCCGATTATCTGATTTGACCAACAACTCTCCAACAAGTACAGCTGAATATCCAGCTTTCATCAGATTACGGGCACTTTCACCTCCGTCTATACCTGACTCCGCTACAGCCGTTACAGAATCAGGAATTTTTGAGATTAAAGTATTAGCTTTTAATGGATCGACATCAAATGACTTCAAATCTCTTTGATTAACCCCGATCAATTTCGCCTCTATCGATAAAGCTCGATCTAATTCTTTTTCGTCACTAACTTCAACTAACGGATCCAAACCAAGTTCTATTGAAAGTTCCAAAAAATCTTTGAGTTCAAATTGATCCAAAGCGGAAACAATCAACAAAACAGCATCGGCTCCCATTATTCGTGCATCACAAATATCGCGCTGGTCAACTGTAAAATCTTTTCGCAAAACAGGTATCTCTACCGCTCTTGACGCTTCGATTAAATCTTGTTCAGAACCACCAAAATTTTCTTCGTCCGTTAACACGGAAATTGCTGCCGCTCCACCACTTTCATATTCAGCAGCTAAGACGGCAGGGTTAAGGGCGGTAAATAAGTCGCCTTTTGATGGTGACTTTCTCTTAATCTCTGCAATTACAGCTATCCCCTCTTCAGAATGCTTTATTAATGAATTCTCAAATCCTCTGGTGGGGGCAGCATCACTAGCCTGTTTGTATAAAAGTTCAAAACTTCTATTGTCGTTTCCAGCACTTCGACGATGCGAATCTAAAATTTTCTGCAGGTAAGTCATTGGATCAAAACATCCTCACACAAAAGAAGTTCACTTCTGACTTTGACGCTGTCTTGACATTTTTCGAGCTGCAGGTATTGCTCCCAGTAATGCACGGGCTTTGTTTCTGCATTCCTGATCTTCTGAATGAGGATCACTGTCAGCAACTATTCCAGCTCCAGCCTGAACCGAAGCAACTCCATCTTTTACGATCATTGTTCTTATTGTTATTGCCGTATCTATATTTCCGGAAAAATCAAAATATCCAACAACCCCGGCATAAGGTCCGCGTTTTGTCGGTTCGAGATCATCAATTATTTGCATTGCTCTGACTTTAGGAGCACCGGACACAGTTCCAGCTGGAAGGGTTGCTCGCAAAACATCAATTGGGCCCAAGTCGTTTCGAAGATCGCCAGAAACCTGACTAGTCAAATGCATCACATGACTATATTTTTCTAATGTCATTGTCTCATCAACTGTCTCTGTACCAAACTCGACTACTCGACCTAAATCATTCCGTGCCAAATCTAGGAGCATTACATGTTCAGCTAATTCCTTTGGATCTTCTTTTAACTCAGAAGCAAGAATGCGATCTTCTTCATCTGTTTTTCCTCTTTTTCTAGTGCCTGCTATAGGTCGTGAAAAAACCTTTCCTTCAATTAAGCGCACCATTGGCTCTGGAGAAGCGCCAACAATTGAAAGTTCCTCATAACGGAAGAAATACATATACGGGCTAGGGTTTATCTGTCGTAAAACTCTGTACACATCAAAAGGGTCAGCGTCCAACTCCACGTCGAACCTTTGCGATAAAACAACTTGGAAAATATCTCCATTTATTATGTGTTCTTTTGCAGTTTCCACGGCTAAACAGAATTGATCCGTTTCAAAAGTTGACATCACCTCCGGTAGGTCTTCATCTAAAGGCGGAGGGAACATTAGGGGTTCCTCTGAACCCGTGGCTCCTGTCTCCGCTAAGTCCTCTAATCGTCTAATAGAATTTTTGTACTTTTCTTCGATCGAGCTTTCAGTTTCTTTATCGCCTATTAGAACATTTGAAATCAGAAAAGCTCTCTGCTTCCAATGATCGATTGCGATCAGATCGCCTATCACCGAGAGTTTTGCATCTGGCAAGTGCTTGTCATCATTGGGCACATGGGGCAAATTCTCTACTTCTCTAACTATGTCATACCCTAAATACCCAACGAGTCCACCATGTAAAGGTGGAAAATCGTCAATGTGTGGAGTTTCAAATACATCTAATAGATCAGTTAAAAGTTCTAACAAACTCATTTCTGGATCTACCGCAACCGGTAATGAACCTTCTAAATAGATCTGATTGTTTTCTTTAGTGATTGTCGCCAAGGGCTTCCCACCTATAAATGACCATCGACCCCAATGCTCTCCTCGATCAACACTTTCAAGCAGAAAACCATCATCACTACCGATACAACGATTAAAAAGCGCTACAGGAGTTGTTAGGTCAGCCAGTATCTCAGTCCAAACTGGAATTACGTTGTAATTCCCAGCCAAACGCTGGAACTCGGTGAAAGACGGAGAAATTAATAAATCAGTTTGCACTGGAACCAAAAGGAGTGAAAAAACAAGTGAACTCACCTGTATGACAAGCTCCTTTACCCTCCTGAATTACTGAAAAAAGTAACGTGTCGAAATCACAATCGTAAAAGGCTTTTTGAACAAATTGCCTATCGCCAGAAGTCTCGCCTTTACACCAATACTCTTGACGGCTTCTGCTCCAAAACCAGGTCCTACCGGTAGAAAGAGTTTCTCTAAGTGACTCCTCGTTCATCCAAGCCATCATCAAAACTTTTCCCGAACTCTCCTCTTGAACGATTGCAGGAACTAAACCTTCGGAATTAAAACTAATGCGCGAAATTTCTTCATCGTCTATATTAAATGACTTACCTATTTGAGATTCCATTCCACAAGTCTATTATTCTCATGCATTAAAAATGAAAATATATTATAGATAAAGCCCTGTACTGCCTTCTTCTAGACGTTTAGAGGCCACTGCATGAATATCGCGCTCTCGCAAAATGATGTAGTCGAGACCTCTCACCTCAACTTCATATCTGTCTTCCGGATTAAAAAGCACTCGGTCAGCAACCTCCATCGAACGGACATTGGGCCCCACAGCAACTATTTCGGCCCAGGCTAACCGTTTACCCATCTGAGCGGTGGCAGGTATAAGTATTCCTCCCGTTGACCTTCTCTCACCATCTTCATCATCAATCTGAACGAGAATTCGATCATTTAGCATTTTTATTGGAAGACCTTCGTCTTCAGCTGGGCCAGGCATTTTTATCACTTTTGAATCATTCACAGAAATCACGGTATCGGCAACCTGATTAAGCACCTCTCACAGCTAAACCGGCTTTTAACAATTCTTTTTTAACCTCAGAAACTGTTAATTCTCCAAAATGAAAGATAGAGGCAGCTAAAAGTGCATCAGCATTACCTGATAATGCCCCATCGACCATATCTTTCAAATTCCCCGCACCGCCACTAGCTATTAACGGCACTGATACCTCCTGACTCACAGCTTTGAGCATTTCAATATCAAAACCATCTTTTGTTCCATCTCTGTCCATCGACGTTAAAAGAATTTCACCTGCACCTTTTCCGACTACCTCCCTCACCCATGCAAGTAAACTCAGACCAGTCGCCTCTCTTCCGCCATGAGTGAAAACTTCAAACCCGCAAATAGTTTTATCGCTACGCCTAGCATCAATAGCGACGACTACGCATTGCTTGCCGAACTCGTTAGCTACATCAGTTATCAAATCTGGTCTAATAACAGCAGCAGTGTTCAAAGATATTTTATCCGCCCCGAGTCGGAGTATCTGTCTAGCGTCCTCGACAGAGCGGATACCGCCACCGACAGTGAATGGTATAAATATTTCTTCCGCTGTTCTTCTTACGACTTCATGAAGCGTCTCGCGTGAATCTGAAGAAGCAGTTATGTCTAAAAAAACTATTTCATCCGCACCTTGATCGTTATAAACAGAAGCCAATTCAACCGGATCTCCCGCATCCCGAAGGTCGACGAAATTAATCCCTTTAACAACTCGACCTTCATCGACGTCCAAACATGGAATTATACGTACCACTCTCATATGGATTCGAAAGCCTCAATGGCTTGAGATAGAGAGAATTTTCCTTCATAAAAAGCACGGCCCACAATCACACCTCTTAGATTTTTCCCATTGACATCTAATAAGCTCAAATCTCTCAGATCATCAGTAGAACCCACACCGCCGGACGCAATCACATCTTTTGTGGTTGATGAAATAATATTCTTGTAGGCATCAATATCAGGTCCTTCTAAAGTGCCATCTCTCTCGATATGTGTAACGATATAAGCATCAACACCTATTTTTTCGAATCTTTCAAAGAGGTCTGTATAAGACAAATCGGTTTTCTTCTTCCAGCCATGAACAGCTACTTTATTGCCTTTCAAATCAACGGCAATCGCCACCCTGCCAATTGAAACTACCTCTTCGAGCAAAGATGGGTTCTCTATGGCTGCCGTACCAATAACAATACGAGTAACACCGGAATCAAGAATTAAGCGGGCTCTTTCTAGGTCACGAATCCCTCCCCCTACTTGCACAGGAATCTCTAATTGAGAAGCAATTTTTTCAATTATTGAAGCATTATTAGCAATCCCTGTTCTAGCTGCGTCTAAATCGACGATATGAATCCATGAAGCGCCTTCTTCTTGAAAAGACAGCGCCTGCGAAATCGGATCGTCGCTATATTGAGTTTCACTTGAATACACACCTTGTAAAAGACGGACACATTTACCATCAATTAGGTCAATAGCAGGAAACACATTTTTTTTCATTCTTGGTTACTTCTCAATAGAGAAAGAAAGTTTTTTAGAAGCCTCATACCTGTTTTTCCAGATTTTTCAGGATGAAATTGTGTAGCCCACAAGTTATTTACAGCAATAGCAGCATTAAGATCGCTCCCGTAATCACAGAAAGCTACGCTTTCTTCTGTTATTGGTGCTGAATAACTATGAACAAAGTAGACCCAAGGGTCTTCTTCAATTCCCTTAAGCATCGGGTGTTTAAAGTTGCATTTCAACTTATTCCATTGCATTTGGGGAATTTTTACATCTCCCTCGATAGCCCTTACCTGCTCGTTAATAACTCCTAAACCCTTTGTCCCAACACTTTCATCGCTTCCGTTATACAAAAGTTGCATACCTATACAGATTCCTAAAAACGGCTTAGCCCCTGAAGCGGCTTCTTCGGCCATAGAAGCTGCAATAGAAAATAATTCAGTTTCTACCAGCGCTTCTGCACACCTGCCAAATGCTCCCACACCTGGCAGAACAACCCCATCAGATTCTTTCAAAATTGACTTGTCATTTGTAAGGATTGCTTCCGCACCAGCAAATTCAAGAGCTTTCTGCGCTGACCTTAAATTTCCAATTCCGTAATCAAATATCGCGACCGTTGGCCGAGAGGTCACAAGGATCCTTTCGTTGAAGGAAGATCGACACCTTCAATTTTCACTGCGTCTCTCAACGCTCGCGCAACTCCTTTAAAAGTCGCTTCAACTATATGGTGAGTATTTTTACCACGCACTAATGAAATATGAAGGGTTACTTTTGATGTAGCTACAAAAGCCCTCCAGAACTCCTCCATTAATTGTGGATCAAAGGGTGGATCACCTAATATTTTTTCTCCCGGAAAATCAACTTCATAATTGCAGAAAGATCTACCGGAGATGTCAAGTGCTACATCTATTAGCGCTTCATCTAAAGGCACACTGACAGATGAAAATCTTCTAATTCCAATTTTATTACCAAGCGCAGCATTAAAGGCTTCTCCAATCGAGATACCGACATCTTCTACAGTGTGGTGTGCATCGACCTCTAGGTCACCAACTGATTTCACCAAAAGACCTATACCAGAGTGTTTGGCCAATTGTTCAAGCATGTGGGTAAAGAAAGGTATTCCAGTCTCAATTGAAGTATTTCCACCTTCAAGATCAACTGTCACCTGAATATCTGTTTCCTTCGTTTTTCTTTCTATAGAAGCTTTACGATCTGTCATTTAAGTATCTTCCTAACTGCATTCAAAAAGGTATCATTCTCGCTTTTGCTACCTATCGTAACTCGCAAGCAGCCACCCAAACCTTCCCAGCTAGAACAATCACGAATCAAAATTCCTTCTTCAAGTAACTCTTCCCACAATTTATATGCATCGATCAGCTCAGGCTTGAACAATAAAAAATTAGCTTCAGACGGCCAAACTTTTAAAGGAAGGGAAACTAAAGCATCAAAAACCTTTTTTCTCTCTTTTTTGATCTCATCAACTTTTCGTCTCATCTCATCTTCATGTTTTAAAGCCAAAATACCAACTCTCTGTTTCACAGAATCAAGATGATAAGGAAGAGAAACAGTTTTGATCATATTTATACACCATTCCGGAGCAAGTAAATACCCGAGACGAATGCCTGCCAAAGACCAAACTTTAGAAAAGGTGCGGATAAAAGCCACATTAGATTCATCACTTACGATCAGCTCTGAAGCATTCTCCGAAAATTCTTTATAGGCCTCATCAATAACCAGTAAGCCTCCTGTTGAATTAAGCTCAGTAAGAATCCCGTCAATTAACTCTGGAGTCTCAATATTGCCAGTCGGATTATTCGGGGAGCAAAGAAAAACTATTTCGGGCCTGTCTTTTTTAATTGCATCAAGTGCGGCATTTTCGTCAACTTGAAATTCTGCATTACGTGATCCTTCGATAACACGAGTTCCTGTGATCTTTGCTATTTGAGAATGCATCGCATAAGTCGGTTCAAAAATCAAAGCTGATCTGTCGTTCCCGCCAAAAGCCAAACAAATTGACTGTATTACTTCATTGGATCCGTTGGCAACGAAAACCTCACTCCCTCTCAAGAGTTCTTTATCAGCTATAGAGGTGCATAACTCATTTGCCGAACGGTTCGGGTAGCGATTTAAATCAAAGTTTTTGATTTCAGATTGAAACTCTTGAGTAAAAGTATCTGGAAGAGGAAATGGAGATTCATTTGTATTTAATCTCACAGGCACGTCGAGTTGTGGTGAGTGGTATCCTTCGAGAACACCGAGATCTCTTCGAGTTAACGGAATTTTATTCAATTCGAACTCCTCGCAGGCGGATCGAGTCTGCATGGCTTTCAAGTCCTTCAGTTGCAGCAAAGTTAAATATGTGCGGACCGAGACGATTTAAAGCTTTTTCAGAACTTGTGACAACGTGAATGTCTCGCATAAAATCTCTGACTGTTAGTGCGCCAGCAAATCTTGCAGTTCCAGCAGTCGGCAGTACATGACTTGGACCCGCTAAGTAATCTCCTAGAGAAGCAGGCGACCAGTTGCCACAAAAAATTGCTCCGGCGTTTGATACTTTCTTTGCCACCTCTGCTGCGTTAGTTGTCATGATTTGCAAGTGTTCCGGAGCAACTTCGTCTACTATTGCCACTGCCGAGTCTAGGTCATCTACTAGCGCACAATAGCCCCCAGTCTCGAAAGTTGACTTAATGTTTTCTCCTCTCGAAGAGTTCCTCACTAAATTTTCTAATTCATCTGAAACTTCAGCGGCAAAATTTTCATCTGTAGTTACCAGCCACGACTTGCCTCCAGGCCCGTGTTCTGCTTGAACTGCAAGATCCACAGCGACAAATTTTGCTGGTGCTGTTGAATCTGCAATCACCATTATCTCTGATGGTCCAGCAAATGAAGCGGGAACTCCAACCCTTCCAACCACTTCTTGTTTGGCTAAAGAAACATAAATATTTCCTGGACCGACTATAACGTCGACAGGTTGTACAGATTCAGTTCCATAAGCGAGTGCTGCGATTGCTTGCGCTCCACCAATTGGATGAATGACATCTACTTTCGCAACAAAAGCTGCCGCTAAAGTATCAATTGAAATTCCTTGACCGCCAGCCGGTGGCACAGTCACGACTACTCTTTCAACACCCGCAACTTTGGCAATTAGAGCGGTCATTAGCACAGTCGACGGATATGAGGCTAAACCTCCAGGCACGTAACAACCAGCACTGGCGACTGGTTTTTGAAAAGTTTCAATAGATAAGCCGTTATCGTCCAAGATTGTGTGTTCAGTTAATTGTGTTTCCTGGTAAGTCACAATTGCTTCAGCTGAAGCGTTAAGAGCGTCTCTAAATTCCTTAGAAATCGAATGGTATGCTTTTTCTACCTCTTTTTGATTTACTACCAAATCGTCAAGGACGATGCCATCGAATTTCTGCGTCAGATTACGTAATGCAGTATCCCCCAAATTTCTAACTTCGCTAATTATCTCTCGCACAGCCTCAATTGGGAGCTCATCAATCTCAGTTGAAGCAGGCATAAAGTCTTTCCACTCTGAACCTTTTCCCCTGAAATCGATTTGCTTAAGCATCACATAACGCTACCTGCTGGGCTGCAGTGATCGGTAACGATTTATCTTGTTGTAAATTTTCCCCATTTGAACCAAACTTATGGATGCAAATAATTTCAAAGGCTGAACTGTCTTCGCTGAAAAGTCAACTTGAATCTTTACTTAATGCCTTAATAGAAATTAATGATAAGTCTTCTTCTGAAAATGAAATAGATGCAAGCAACAGGAACTTACTAGAGACTGAACGTCATCTTCGCGGCGCTTTAAGGGAATTGGAACATCTTTCAAAGAGCTTATAAAAAGCTCAGCGCCCCTAAGGGCGCTGAGCAAGCGAGGCGGGTGGCGGGAACCCGATTCTCGCCAAACCGGGTTGCGGTACCCGGATAACCAAAATTACACTCAATAAAAATTTATTTCCAAATTGAAATTTTTAAATTTGCGAACTTACGCAAAAATCACTTAATGAACAATCTTCACATACAGGTTTCCTACTAGCGCAGACTCTCCTGCCATGTAGAATTAGTCTCAAGCTAAATAAACCTCTCTCAGATGCCGGAACCATTGGATTCAGTTCCATCTCAACTTTTACTGGATCTGTTTCTTCAGTAATACCAATACGCCTCGAGAGACGCCCGACATGAGTATCCACCGGCAAACCAGGCAAATCCAATGCGACACTCCTCACAACATTCGCTGTTTTTCTACCAACCCCTGGTAATTTTGTTAATTCTTCCATTGATGAAGGAACCTCTCCCTCATGATTGTCCACCAAAGCTTGAGCCATACCTAAAAGACTTTTAGTTTTATTAATATAAAATCCGGTTGATCTGACAATCTCTTGAACGCTTATTTCATTAGCTTCAGCCAAACTTGCGGCGTCAGGGTATTCATCAAAAAGTTTTGGAGTAACCATATTAACTCTTTTGTCTGTGCACTGGGCCGACAAGATTGTTGCCGCTAGTAATTCGAATGAATTCTTATGATCTAACTCACATTTGGCATCAGGATACTCAAAACCTAACCTCTTATGAGCTTCTTGTGCTCGACCTTTAGGTGATCTTGGTCTTCCCATAATCAAACCGTATCGTCTTTCATTCTCTCCAGTAGCATTCTGAGTAATGGAACAATTACTTGTTTCCGACGGAACTGATAATGCAACTTTGACAAAAAAGAACGTCGGGGAGACTGAAAAACGAAATGATACTTGGCTTCTTGAACTAAAGATTCATGAAAGCAACGAAGAACGGTCCCGCCGAATGCTGGAAGCCGCCGCACACACCGTTTCCATTTCGGGGGGCGGAAACATCGAATACTGGATAGAAAATATCAGTGAAGAGGATAACGCTGTGCCGGTCGCTGCAGGTTATTCGCCTTTTCGCGATCTAAGAATTCTCTCAAGAGGTCTCCCCGCTTTACCAGCAGAAATAGAAACACGCGGATTTACCAAAAGTGATCCTGATGAAATTATAAGAATAAACAATGCTGCTTTTGATTGGCACCCTGAACAAAGCGGAATGACAATAGAAAGCTTGACAGAAACACAATCTGAAGCCTGGTATGCAGATGAGGATTTTCGTATCCTCGAGACAAATAATGAACTTAGAGGTTTTTGCTGGATGAAAATTCACGTACCTACTAACTCAACACTCAAAAAAGGTGAAATATACGTAATTGCAATTGACCCATCTTTTCAGGGACAAGGACTTGGTCGGCAACTAGCTTTATCAGGATTGGAATGGCTGTCCAAGAAAAAAATACGAGAAGTATTCCTATACGTTGAATCCGACAACTATCCTGCACTGAAAACTTATGATTCTCTCGGTTTTGAACATATTTCTACAAATCGTTGCTTTCAACGAATGATTCGTCAAGATAACTCGTAAAAACCTAAATATTTTTCTTAATAGAATTTTTAGAATTCAGAAATGAGGATAAAAATTGCAGACTCGACGTTGGATAAACACGAATCAAACCCAAACGCTTGTTCTTGGAAACGTACTGCTCTACATGGAAGGTGTGTTCAACATTGCGCGAGGAACCTTTTTAGCTTTAATAGGAGCCGGAATGCTCTTAGCAGGCTATGGGATAGCAAATGACAAAAAAATTGCTTGGAAACTAGGGGTAATGACCTCTCTTCTTTCAATAGCTATGCGACTAACCTCTCAAAGCATCGGGTTTGATACAATTTTTTCTCTCGTCTTTCCTGTAGTTCTCTTTTCTCTCCTCTTACACCCACTCAGTCGCGACTACCAGAAAATCTGGTTCAGTTAGATGAAACCTTCAAAGAAAGAGACGCCTCTCCCAACTTTTTCGGAAAAGGAAATGACTGTAAGAAAAATGTTCGATCGAATCGCCCCGCGATACGACTTACTAAATCGAATCATTACCTTTGGTCTAGATATCAAATGGCGTAAAAAAACTGTCAAATTTATACATACCCATCCAGGAAGCCGAGTCCTCGATGTTGCATGTGGTACAGGTGATTTATGCGACTCATTGCGTAAGGCTGGAGCGAATCCCATTGGAATGGATTATTCGCGAGGAATGTTGGGATCATTTAATACAAAAGCACCACTGATTAATGGTGACGCTTTAAAAATACCAATACGCGATTCCTCTATAGACGGAATTACATGCGGATTCGCACTTAGAAACTTTCTAGACATAAACCCATTTCTTAAGGAAGCTGCGAGGATATTGAAGCCAGGCACGCACTTAGCAATTCTTGAAGTAGACGAACCAAAGAATCGTTTTATAAAAGCAGGACATTCTTTTTACTTCAAAAAAATAGTGCCTTTCATTGGTGGGGTCTTCTCTGACAAAACCGCTTATAGCTACCTTCCACGTTCTGTCGTATATTTACCGGAAGAGAAAAAAATTGTCGAAATGATAGAACAGTCTGGATTCAGCAATGTTAAAAAGTTCAAACTTACTGGCGGGATAGCCCAACTTCTCATTGCAGAAAAACAAAAAGATTAGGAAGAAATAAGAAGACCTAATGTCAGTAAAACACCTAGTGAAATTTGTAAAATACTCACAACTTTCAGTGCATTGTTCCAACTTATGGCGTCATTTGCTTCATAGACAATCTTGATGCTCCTATAGACAAAAGGAGTGGCAGCTAGGACTAGAAAGACCCAAGTATGCCAGAAGGAAAGCACCAAACTTATGAAGAAACTTAAAATAACCATCCAAGTAAACAAGTTTCGATTTGCAGCTTCCCCCATCAAAACAGAAAGAGTTCGTTTTCCAACTTTCTTGTCATTTTCATAATCACGCAAATTATTTACAGTCAAAAGTGCGCAAGATAAAAGCCCGGCGACACAACTTAAAAGAAAAACTTGAATCGAGATTCTTTCCAATTGAACGAAGAAACTTCCATTTGTTGCTATTAGTCCAAAGAAGATGAACACTGACAACTCCCCTAGCGCCCTATAACCGTAGGGGTTCGATCCACCCGTATAAAACCATGCACCGAAAATACAAGCAAGGCCAATAGGGATCAACCAAAGCGTTGTAAGCAATGACAGGTATAAACCTGATAAAGCAGCGACAAAGAACATAAACATCGCTGCTTTAAGTACTTGAGAGGCTCGGGCTAGATCTCCACCCACCAGCCGAGTGGGACCTATACGCATGGGACCATCGCTACCTCTTACACCATCTGAGTAATCATTTGCATAGTTAACACCCACTTGCAAAGCAAGAGCAATGATTAAACATAAACTAGCTGAAAGAAAAGAAAATTTTTCTGTAGATGCCGCAGCGGTGCCTAGCACAACTGGCAATACCGCCGCAGGTAAAGTCTTCGGGCGTGCACCTAGAATCCATTTATTGGACATTCTTATTTATTGCTTTCTATTACTTAAGAAGCTTTTTCTAAAATATGGATGCCACAAGAAGAACCGAGGCCGATCACATGAGCTAACCCAACTTTAGCTCCTTCAACTTGCCTATCTCCAGCCTCTCCTCTTAGATGAGTAGTAACTTCAAATACATTTGCAACTCCAGTTGCCCCTATTGGGTGACCTTTCGAAATTAACCCACCAGAAACATTCACAGGCATACTTCCATCTCTAAAAGGCTTACCAGAATCAATAAAATCTCCCGCTCCACCAGGCTCGCATAATCCTAGATTGTCATAATGGATCAATTCGGCCGTAGCAAAGCAGTCATGCAACTCAACCAAATCTAAATCTTCCGGACCCAATCCGGCCATTTCATAAGCCTGTGCTGCTGCATTTTTTGTGAGGGTGTTAACGTCGGGCTGAACTTGTCCGCTTTCTATATAAGGATCGGATGTTAATACAGACGCCGAAATTTTTACTGCCCTTTTTTGAGTTTCTGAAGGCAAGGATCGAAGTTTTTCTTCAGAAACAAGTATCACTGCAGCAGCGCCATCGCCCGTAGGGCAGCACATCAAGAGGGTATTTGGGTAGCTTTGCACTGGTGCACTCATAACTTCTTCCATCGAAAACTCTTTTTGATACTGCGCCAGAGGATTAAGAGTTGAGTGTTTGTGATTTTTATAAGCAACTCGTGCAAATTGTTCGAAACCAACTCCATCATTTTCATAGGCATACTGCATACCGGCTTGAGCAAACACGCCAGGCATTGTCTCTGTTCCTAAAAATCCATCTACCCCCATAACGGCGCCATAACGACCAGAGGGTTCAAATATATTGCGTTCCGACTTTGTCGCACCTGACAACAAGCCCATTTTCCCCATTTGCTCTACACCTATAGCGATTCCCATATCTGCCTCTCCAGCTTTTATAGAAAGATAGACAGTACGAATTGCTGTAGCTCCTGTAGCGCAAGCATTTGAAACGTTGTAAACAGGAATACCCGTTTGACCAATCTGCTTTTGAATTCGCTGCCCCATGCTAGTGCTTGCTTGAAAAAGTGTCCCTGCAGCCAAAACATCCATATCGTGAATCGAAACACCAGCATCTACCATTGCTTCCAGACTCGCCGTGGATGCTAAATCGACAGAATCCTGATCCTCATAGCGGGCAAACTTCGTCATGCTTGCACCAATTATCCAAATTGAATCATTACTCATTTTATTATCTCTTTTCAGTCTTCTTTTTTAAATAGGCTCGTAACCAAACGCTATGCACTCTTTCCCATCATCATCGGTCCCACACGGATAAGTTGTAAGAATTAAGTTCATACCCAATTCAACATCCATTGGATCTTTGAGGCCGACTACATTCGAGCGAACCGTAGTTCCATCTTCTGTTAGTACTATCGCCGACACAAATGGTACGGGAACAGAAGGAGCTGCCCTGTGCACGATACTGAAAGATGTCAAAACGCCTTCATTTGAAATGCGCCGTCTGACAAAATCCGTAGCGCCGCAGGAGGCACATGCATTTCGTCTATCAAAGAACCTGGCAGAGCAGCTAGTGCATTCATTCACTTCCAAATAAGGAGACTCGTCTAATATCAAGTAATCCACAATAGAAACTTGCTTACTCATTTCAGAAACCACCTAGCCATTTTTTCTCGTTATTCATTAATCACGATCATATCGAAGATAACTAGAATTTTTCACAGCGGAAATCTCCAACACCCCGATGCACTACCTCATTCAAAGGCCTTCGTTTACGTTTTTGCGAACGTCCAAGTGTTACTTTTTGTGTATCGGGATAACCCATAATCAATACTCCCAACGCTTCATAGCTTTCGGGAATTGAAAAATGTTCTTTTATTCTTTCCTCTCTATCGAATAAACCTATAAAACAGGTCTCTAACTCCACTTCAATAGCTAACAATTGAAGTGCCATTGTGGCGAATGCCGCATCAGTCAACCAGTAAGGAACTTTCCAATCTTTTTTATCTCCACCAAGATTCGTATAGCTCTTATCATTCTCTTTATACCTATCGGTATAGAGAGAGGGAACACCAAAGGGAATTATCAAGGCAGGAGCTTTGAACAGGCCAGGAAAGGAAAAACCGCTTCTATCTTTCTCAGAAAATGAAACTCCCCAAAAATCATCAATTAAAGACTTTTCGTCAAGTAAAAGAAATTCGACTCCTTGAGAATTGCCGGCTGTTGGCGTTCTACGTGCTTTATCAATTAAATCAAGGACAAGACCTTCAGGGGGTTCACGGTCGATAAAGGAGCGACAAGATCTCCTCTTACTCAAGGTCGCTGAGACCGAATTATCTGTTATTTGATTTGAACTGTTAGACCAACTTTTCGAGGTCTTCAGCCATCGCCCAACCGTACGCAATTAAAACATCTCCACGCTTCAAGTTAAGTGGTTTGAAAAAGGCAGCAACATCAGGATCTATCTTTTCAGGCTTAAGACTCTCGTGATCGATAACGCAAGCCATTTCTTCAGATCCTTTTGCAATAAATTTGTGCTCATCATAAGAGAGAGAAGACATTCCGTAACGCTTCACAAGTCTCTTACCCCAAGCGCGATCTTCGCCAGTCTCTTTTACATTAGGATCAGGCGCTACTCCAGTTAAAGACTTAAAAGCTTCGAAGCCAGAAGGATCATTCAATCTTGCTCCCATGACAACATCTTCGTCTGGGAAAGCTAGGACTGCACGACGGAGATGTTCAGTAACAATTGCTTTTAAGAGTGTGTCTCGTTTGCTCGTCCTACTTATCGAGGAAAGACCTATTATCACACTAGGAGTTCCACCAATTCTCTCAAGTGTAAAAAAGGAAAAACCTTTCAAATGACCATTTTCACGTGTGGTTGTGCACAACACCCATTCTTCAGTTTGTTTTGAAATTAATCCTATTCCAAAAGAATTTGGACCTTCGGCGCAAAGTTCCGCCATCTCTTCAAGTTCAGCATCACCTAGCATGCTGCAATCTTTTGTTTCGACCTCTATAGTCACCGAAACCAAGCCCCCGTTTCAAATAAATAGTCTCTAAAAACAAGTAAACCTGCCGAAGATTTCTAATATCAGCAGGTCATTCATCCTGCCGGATACTAAGCAGTATCCCAACCCCAACTAGTCACTTCTTGCAACTCTTAGAAATCAAATGAAAGAAACCGAATCGACGCCCAGTAGAATGCGCAGTTCCGCAATTAATCCGTTACTTGGATCCACAGAAAAATCATCAGAAAGTCTTAGTAATTGGCGATCACCAAGACGGAAGAAAACTTTTACATCTCCAGGATAATTACTTAAAAGCTGCTTAATTTCAGAAATCGTAGACTCATCTACTCTTTCAAGCGGTAGAGAAACTTGAATTGATTGCCCTGAATCATCATTCGAAGTTTCGAAAGTTTCCAACTCTGAGCAAATCAACTTCGGTGAATCCTCTCTTGAATCGAGTCGACCTTTGACAAGGAGTACAGAGTCGTCAAGCAACTTATGCCCGTGCTCTGCCATTGACTTTGGAAAAACCATTACTTCAATTGAAGAGCTTAAATCCTCAAGATCAAATGTAGCCATCAAGTCACCGCGACGAGTCCAACGCTTCGAAAGATTGGTAACCACTCCCCCAGCAGTAAAAAACCCACCATCCTCTAATTCACGAAGTTCAATAATTTTCGAATCTGTTTTACGTGCCAAAGCATTCTCGTAACCCTTAAGCGGGTGGTCAGATACATACAAACCCAGCATTTCTTTTTCAAAAGTTAATTTCTGGGCTTTTTCGAATTCCACGTTAGGTATTTCAGAACGTTCGTCAAAAACTGGCTCACCTTCCGCATCACCAAACAAGGAAAGCACCCCCATATCATGTTCCTTGCGACGCGCAACTGTAAGAGTTATAAGCTCTTCATATACTTCCAGTAAACCCTGTCGAGGGTGTCCAAAAATATCAAAAGCTCCAGCTTTGATGAGCGACTCTACTGTTCTTTTATTCAAAACTGAAGTATGACAACGTTCTAAGAAATCATAAAAATCTTCAAAAGGACCATTTTCATTCCGTTCTTCAACAATTAAATTAACTAATCCCTCCCCCACATTTCGAATAGCCGAAAGGCCAAAAACAATCTTTCCCTTATCACCATTCTGACTTAAGTCAGGAATAGGTGCGAATGCACTAAACGCCGAATTCACATCCGGAACAGTCACCTCTATACCAAGCAATCGACATTCATTTAAATAAATGGCTGCCTTGTCTAGATTTGATTTAACACTCGTCAGCAAAGCTGCCAAATATTCAACAGGGTAATTAGCCTTCAAAAAAGCAGTTTGATAAGCAACAAACCCATAGCCGTATGAATGACTTTTATTAAATGCATAATCTGCAAATTGCTCTATGATCTCAAAGAGTTCTTCTGCTAAAGAAGCGTCGTAACCCGTTTTATCGCAACCAGCTAAAAATCCTGCTTTTTCTTTCTTCATTAGAGCACGATCTTTTTTTCCACATGCTTTTCTTAAGTTGTCAGCTTGAGCGAGGGAATACCCAGCAAATTTCTGTGCCACTCTCATAACTGACTCTTGATAAATCATCAATCCATACGTGTCGCTCAGGAGAGACTCAGCGTCTTCATGGAAATAGGTGACACTTTTACGACCATTTTTTCTATCAGCAAAATCATTATGCATATTTGCTGCCATTGGTCCTGGACGATAAAGAGCAACGAGTGCAGCCACGTCATCAAATGAAGTCGGATGCAATGAACGCATTAAACTCCTAATGGGTCCTGACTCCAATTGAAATACACCTATCGAATCTCCTCTAGAAAGCATTCGAAAAGTTTCTTTGTCGTCTAAATCAACTCTGTCGATGTCCAGGTCGAAATCTCGTGTTGATTTAATCAAAATAAGAGTGTCGGTAATAACGTCCAAATTCCTCAAACCCAAAAAATCCATTTTCAAAAGTCCAAGATCTTCTACCCCATGCATGTCATATTGAGTAACTATTGGCGCATCTTCTGGGTCCTGTCCCGACTCAGGCTTTCTTTGAATTGGCAAGTAGTCAGTAAGGGGATCTTTCGTAATCACAACTGCTGCTGCATGAATTCCGTCTTGCCGCCTAAGCCCTTCAAGTCCACGAGCTACATCGACTATTTGCTTCACATCAGGATCTGCAGAATACATGCCTCTCAAATCTGCAGCCATTTTATAACCATCGCTGTAGCCATCTATTTCCTCCATACACGCTGATATTGGAGTGTCGCGACCTAAAACTAGAGGGGGCATTGCTTTTGCAATTCGATCGCCAATTGCATAAGGGTGACCTAACACTCTTGCAGCATCGCGAACTGCTGCCCTTGCTTTAATTTGAGAGAAAGTAACTATTTGAGCTACGTGATCTCGGCCATATTTATCTGCGGCATACCGAATCAACTCATCCCTATATCGAGAATCAAAATCCATATCTATATCGGGCATACTTATCCGATCTGGATTGAGAAATCTCTCAAAAAGTAAATCGTATTTGATCGGATCCAAGTCGGTAATGCCTAAAGAAAAAGCAACTGCACATCCCGCAGCGCTACCTCTCCCCGGGCCCACTCTTATCCCTCTTTCGCGTGCGTAGCGTATTAAATCCCAGGTAATTAAAAAATAAGCTGAAAAGCCCATGTCGCTAATTGTTCTAAGCTCATACACAATTCGGTCAGAAATTTCATCTGTCAATGGATCGCCCCAACGCTCTTTTGCTCCTTTTAGAGTCAAGTGCGAAAGAAAAGAATCAGCAGAATCAAATCCGGCAGGCAAAGGAAAATCTGGCAATTGTGGGTTTCCAAACTCAATTTCTATATCGCACCGCTCAGCTATAACGAGTGTATTGTCACAAGCCTCTGGTATTTCTCTGAAGATACGTCTCATCTCATTTGCGGATTTAAGATAATGTTGATCGCCGTGAAATTTAAAACGGTTAGGGTCACTCATTACACACCCAGTCTGAACACACAATAATGCGTCATGGGAATGAGAGTCCTCTTGATTTACGTAATGAGAGTCATTGGTAGCAACAAGCGGAGCTCCTATCTGGTTTGCTATTTTAACTAAACTCGGATTTGTCCTAATCTGCTCTGGTAAACCTTGGTCTTGAAGTTCGACAAATAAATTACCTCGTCCAAATATCTCTTGAAGTCGACCAGCCTTATCTAAGGCACCCTGAAAATCATCTCGCAATAGCGACTGCAAGACGTGACCTCCCAAACAGCCAGTGGTAGCGATGATTCCCTCGCTGTGATCGTTGAGAATTTCCCAGTCAACTCGGGGCTTATAATAATAACCTTCCAAAAAGGCTCTACTAGCTAGCTGGATCATATTTTTGTAGCCGACGTTATTTTCCGCTAGAAGAGTCAAGTGGTACATGATTTTTTGCCCGGTATCCGTTTCACCCCCGGAGTCATCCATCCGGCCTCTGCGAGAAAAACGTTCAAAACGAGTTTCGTGTGCCATATAGGCTTCAGTGCCGATTATCGGCTTGACACCGTGATCTCTACATGCGCGATAAAAATCTAAAACACCATACATATTCCCATGATCAGTTATTCCTAACGCTCTCTGACCATCATCTGATGCGGCTTTAACCAACTCTCCAACGCGGGCAGCTCCATCTAGAAGTGAATACTCTGTGTGGACATGAAGATGAGTGAAGGATGCAGACATAAGTTCTACAAATAATTTCCCGGTCTGTCTTCACTTAAATCAGATTTCTCTCCCCCAGCTGGGTTGAGCATTCCAGGTTGAGAGTCCCCAATCTGTGAAGTATTCATAAATTGATGAGCAAACACCGCCGCCTGAATCCCTTGAATCAAACCTTCCAACCATCCAACCAGTTGAGCTTGGGCTATGCGAAGTTCATCGTTGCTGGGTGAAGCATCAGAACCAAAAGGAGAAGCAAGCCTGTTAAGTTCTTCTCTTAAATCATCAGACAATGCAGAACCCAACTCCGTAATGGAAGATTGATATATCTCTTTCAGTCTTTCCCTACTTTGGTCGTCCAGAGGAGAAGATTTAACTTCTTCAAGGAGTTGACGCATCATTGTTCCGACACGAACAACCTTCGCGGGCTCCTCAACGAATTCGCTCTGTCTCTCTTCTGTTTCTTCAGTAAGAATTTCAGGTTCTACAGGTTCTGTCATTTTTCTCCTTATTCAATCACGACTTTATGCTAATAAACTAAATCAGGTGACAGCAGACAAAAGAGGGACGTGCATTTCCTCTTTAGTTAAAGAACCGTGCCTTGTAATGAGTTCAAAAGGCATCTTTTCAGCGGGGTCAATGAATCCTATTTTTTCACGCGCCAGCAACGCAACATCTCCCAAACGCCCTCTAACTGTTCCACTCACTAAAGGCCCCAAAAAACCAGCTTCTAAGATCTCTTTCTGGGACATGACCCACGCTGAATTTTCAAATGTTTCTTTTGACGCCTGAATTAAATCCTCTTCCATCCCCGGTAAAGCATGCAACCAACGAAATCTTGCTTCCCCGCTTTGCTTCGAAACAAGATCATTTAGATCTCTTGTGAGTCCTATCATTCGATCCTCTACCTCCACCTGGCCATGATCTGCAGTCACTACCAAAGCTACGTTTGATGGTAAGCGCTGCAACAGTTCTGCAATCATCTGGTCACATTCTGTAAGTTCGCTAAAGTACCTATCAGTAAAACCAAACTCGTGAGCTACCCGATCTACTCCGTCCCAATAAGCGTAAACAAAAGGCTCGGAAGTATTTACAGAATCGACAATCAGTTCGACCAATTGACTTCGATTCTTGTAACCCGAAAATCTAGTATCCCTCAAATGGGCATTCGAAAAGCCCGATCCTTTATGTTCGGCAGAACTAACTACCTTTGGCTGCTGATTATCGAAAACAGGCATCAATTGAAATTGGTAGGGATCAGGCCTATCGGCACTGTTTCCTGTTGACCATCTCAAAGAATTTAAAATTCCTCCTTCAATAGATATTCTATATCCCACTATTCCATGCTCACCGGGAGGCACGCCAGTAGTTATAGAGGTTAAAGCAGTTGCCGTAGTGCTAGGAGCAACGGTGGTTATTAGATCTCCAGAAAACTCAGATAGAGCTGGAAAAAGTTTCTTGTTATCTCGAAACTGTTCCCATCCCAGTCCATCAAGAACTAAAAGCACAATACTCTTTGCCAGAAAAATATCTTCTGAAAAACATGAAGGAATGTCTGACACGCCCAGCAATGCAGGGACTAATTTACTAACGCAACAGTCCGAATAATCAGGTAATACAGGTTCCATGTGTATTAAAAGTAACTCGACTCGGCTAAAACTGCTATCAAATTAATCGAACTCATTCTCATCTAGAGTTGCCAATACGTTTTTCAAGTCTTCAGGCAGAGGAGACTCAAATTCGCAGGTACTTCCGGTGCGCGGATGTTCGAAACACAGTTTATGCGCATGTAAAAACTGTCTTTTAAGAGCTAAATTATTTCTATTAACCCCGTAAATCTCATCTCCGACAACTGGGTTACCAATAGAAGAAAGATGAACTCGTATCTGGTGAGTCCTGCCAGTTTCAAGTTCTAACTCCAATAAGGAAACGTTTGAAGAAGCCCAACTCTCACTTACTCGATATGTGGTTTTTGCGCGTTTACCATTAGACACGATGGCCATTTTTTTCCTATTTTTGCTTGATCTACCAATGGGGGCATCAATAATTCCTTCAGGGCCGTCTAGGACTCCCCAGACCAAAGCCTTATACACCCTTTTTATTTTGTGTTGTGATAACTGATCAACAAAAAATTGATATCCAAGATCTGTCTTCGCAGCAAGTAAAAGTCCCGAAGTGCCTTTATCTAGGCGATGCACGACACCAGGCCTATTTTTTTCACCTATATCTCTAATCTCTGGACTTATCGCTAAAAGCCCATTAACCAAAGTTCCTGAAGAGTTTCCAGCCCCAGGGTGTACCACCAAGCCAGCCGGCTTATCAATTACAAAGAAATCAACGTCTGAAGTGATCACTTTAAAATCTATAGAAGAATCTGCTTCAATCTCTACTTTCTCTTGATGATCGCTCACAGAAAACTCAATACGATTCCCTATAGAAACTTTAAATGAGGGACGCGTGACCTCTTTGTCATTGACTACGACCCGACCATTTCTAATTAAGCTTGACGCCTCACTTCTACTTACACTTCCAATAAATGCAATTAAGCGGTCAAGCCTTTCACCTTCCAATGAATCAGGAACGACTTCATTAAACTCGTTCAAAACGCAATCCATTTACTGCAAATAATAAACATCCAATGACTACTGCCGAGTCCGCAATATTAAAAACAGGCCACCATTGAAAGTCGATAAAATCTATTACTTCGCCTTTCAGGAAACCATCGGAAGAGCGGAAAATGCGATCTGTAAAATTGCCTAACGCTCCTCCAATTATCAAGCCATAGAGAATCGCTATTCGTCGATTTTCTGCATTCACTGCTACTTTGAGCAAAACAACAATGACAAGGAAAACAACAACTGATACCAGTTGTCCCAAGTTGCTAGCCTTGCCAAAAGAGATTCCCGCATTACGCACTAAACGCATTTGAAGGGTCCAAAACAGCTCGACAACTCGCCCATTTGATAAATGTTCTAAGGCAAACCACTTGCTTAGTTGGTCAAGAATAAGAGTTGCTAAAATAACTACAGTTAGAGATTTTCTAATTTCCATTACCAACTGCCTTTCAGCGCCGACCTAAACCTCCAGCTTTGTATTCAACTCTTTCTGAAGCCCATGGGATCGCTTCGAGTCTAGCCTTAGGAATATCTTCGCCTGAAGTCTTGCAAACTCCGTATGATCCATTTTTAATTCGTTCAAGTGCGGCATCGATTTCATCTACAGCATCACGTGCTTGAGCGCTTAGAGCAAGATCGAGATCTCGCTCTACCGCTAGAGTGTCGCCTCTACCTGACTCTTCATCGAACTGGACATCACCAGGATCTCTATATTCCAATAACTGATCCGCTTCTGCTTCAAGAGTTTCAGCACTGCCCAAATAACTTGCGCGTTCCTTTATTAATACTTCCTTCTGTTTAACTAAAAAGGCCTTGTCAAATTTACGTTTGCGTTCTACTTTTTTAGCTGCAGGTTTTTTAGCTGCAGGTTTTTTAGCTGCAGGTTTTTTAGCTGCAGGTTTTTTAGCTGCAGGTTTTTTAG
>MDTB01229082.1_pt1 | contig 26735 bp, 21 predicted proteins | sample 811161 | NCBI WGS metagenome assembly MDTB01 (sample SAMN05326650, study PRJNA326480) | marine metagenome | isolation source: seawater | place: Mediterranean Sea | collected 2009 | reverse complement strand
TTTTGAAAAAATTAAAATAGTTGATATTAATGATAATAAACATACACCATTTAATTTTGAAAATAATGCTTTAGAAGAACTATTAAAACCTACATGTATAGATGATAATCAACTAAATAATAACAAAGGAACTTTTCATGATGTAGAAGACGATGACAATGACGATGAAGATGACGATGATGATGATGATGATGATGATGATGATGATGATGATGAAAATGACGATGATGACGATAATGAAGATGATGACGATAATGAAGATGATGATAAAGAAAATCATAATAAAGATAATGATAAAGAAGACAATCTAAATAATGATGATAAATTAACAAATAAACTACAAGAATATCATAAACTAAAAGTTCCTGTTTTACGAAATTTGGTAGTTGAACAAAATATTTTATCTGAAAAAGAAGCTAAGATTAAAAAAAAACAAGAATTGATAAATTTGTTAAAAAAAAATAATTAGTTATATTATGAATTGTAAAAGTGGCAGTAATAATCAATATTATAATTTTCCTGCTAATATGAATGATGGACGTAATTATGCTGAATGGCAGCCAGAAGCAGTAATTAATGCAAATATACGAGAGAAACATAACATTAAAACAAATTGGAATTATAGAAAATTTCTACAAAATAACAGTGATAAAATAATTCAATCGAATCAATATTTAGCTTGTGATGAATGTGGGCGATGTCCATATTATAATAGTGGTAAAATACAAAATACTCCATATTTATTTAGGAATATTATTGATGAAATTAAACCTTTTGGATATGAAACAAGTGACCAAAAAGAACTCTATCTTTCTAGACAAGATCTTCAAGCAAGACTATTTGTACCAAATGCAGATCAAAGTTTATTAGTATCATTTAAACGGTCTAAATAGTATAAACTAATATATTCTAATGCTTATTTTAAGTTTTGATGTTGGTATTCGACATCTAGCTTATTTACTTATAGAGTCTACCACTAATCATATTTATTCTTGGAATAGTCTTGATATCTCTCAACCTACTACATGTTGTCAATGTGACTCTCCTCCACAATATACCTTTAAAGAAAAGTTATATTGTAAACAACATATCAAACATAAAACACCCATGACTAAACGTCTGATGATTTTACAAAATTCTACACTTTCAAAACAACTTAATTATTTAAAAAAAAAAAATTCTAACTATACTCAATTTGAAGAATATATAAAAGAAGAAGTCTACCATAAATTAACTACTAATGCTAACAAATTAAATTTAATTTACTTAGGACGAAATATGACGCAACATTTTAATCGTTTATTTAATTATTCAATTGATGCTGTTCTAATTGAAAATCAAATAGGCAAAATTGCAATTCGCATGAAAACACTACAAGGAATGATAGCTCAATACTTTATCCAAAAAAATGTACCTACAATAGAATTTATATCTTCAAAAAATAAACTACATTTTATAAAATATAAAACAACTTATAAAGAACGTAAACAATTAGCTATTATTGAAATAAATAAATATCTATCAAAATCAAAACTATTAACATGGGAAAAATATTTTCAACAACATCAAAAAAAAGATGATTTAGCTGATTGTTTTTTACAGTATCGATACTATATTGATAATATTTAATACGTATTACTTAAAAATTAATGTTCTAATTAATTCATAATGAAACCAATTGAACTAAATACAATTGATTTAGCCAGTAAAAAAGAAAGTTTAGGGCCTGGAATTGAATTACTTATGAATGATAAAAAAAAAAGTCGTCCTAATAGTCCAGATATTAAGGTAGACGATTTAAATAAATTAGAAAAAGAATTAAATGATTTATCCAATCCAAAGCCTTCACTTAAAGAAGCTCAATCTTCTATATTTAGTACTGATAAATTACCAACTGTTTCTTTAGATATTAAACCATTAGATAGTAAAAAATCAAATGAAACAGTTAGTGTAAACAAATCACCGGAATTAAAAACTGAACAAAAAAATGATCCCTTACCTACAATTAAATTAACTGCTCCAGTTGAAAATAAAACATGGGATGGGTTTAATAAATTTAATGATATTCCTATAAATAAAATAGAAGAACCTAAAGAAAAAGTTCTTTCACAAGAAGAAACATTACGCGAAAAATTTTCTATATTAAGAAAATTAGAGAGATTAGAGCAAAAAGGAGTACATCTTTCTAAAAAATATACTATGGAATCTTCATTACTAGAAATGAAAGGTGAATATGAAACACATGTATCTGAAAAAGAAAAACAAAATGCTATTAAATTTCAAGGTAAAATGCTAATGGCAGCAGTTACAGGATTAGAGTTTTTAAATAATCGTTTCGATCCATTTGACTTAAAATTAGATGGTTGGGGAGAACAGGTAAATGAAAATATTGATGATTATGATGAAATATTTGGAGAGCTTCATGAAAAATATAAATCTAAGGCTACTTTAGCCCCCGAATTAAAACTTTTATTTCAATTAGGAGGTAGCGCTATTATGCTTCATATGACTAATACTATGTTTAAGTCAGCTATGCCTGGTATGGATGATATAATGAGACAAAATCCTGAATTAATGCAGCAATTTACTCAAGCAGCTGTAAATCATATGGGTGAACATAAACCAGAATTTGGCAATTTTATGAATGATATTATTCATGATGGTGCACCACCACCACCACCAGTTCGTACACAAGGGATTGGAGCAGTTAATCCACCCCCACGACGCCCAGATATAGGTTTTGCAAGAGAACCTGATATAAATGAAGGAATAGATATTCATAACAATAAAGCACTTGCTGATCCACCATTAAAAACTAGTCGCACTCTTCGTGCTGATATGAAAGGACCAAGAGAAATAAAACACCCCGGAAATATAAATGATCTCCTTTCCGGACTAAAAAGCAAAACTATTCAAGTAGAAAAACCCAAAAATGATAGTAGTACAGTAAGTATTTCAGAATTAAAAGATTTAGAGAATTCTAATCCCCCCAAAAAAACTCGCCGGCGGTCAGATAAAAATACAGTAAGTCTTGATATTTAAATCAAAAATTCCTATATCTCTAATATTTTTATATTATGTTTATATATAATGAACAAAACACCTACGACTTGGCGAGCTATTGTTAAGAAAACTGCAGGTGAGGTACCTAAGGGTTCAGGTCTTAAAGCAATATTACCTCGTGCTAAAAAAGTATGGGCCTTAATTAAATCAGGTAATCATCCAACTATGATGGTTGCAACCGGTTCTGCACCTAAAGGCAAATCTAGCAAACGACGTAAATCTAGCAAACGCCGCAAATCTAGCAAACGCCGCAAATCTAGCAAACGTAAAAAAAATTAGTAAAATACTTGTAAATATATATATACATATAAATATATATATATATATATATAACATACAAATGAATACCAATATCAATATTTCAGAGATTAAAGAATTAATATCTCCATTAAAATTAAAACAAAAAATGATTATATCAGATAATATATTAAATTTTGTAAATAATACTCGTAAAAATATTGTAGAAATATTAAATAATAAATGTAATAAATTTATATTGATTGTGGGCCCTTGCTCCATACATAATTATAATGAAAGCTTAGAATATGCAGAATTTTTAGTTAAAATGAAAAAACAATTTGGTGATAAAATTTTATTTATAATGAGAACTTATTTTTCTAAACCAAGAACTACTATAGGCTGGAAAGGATTTTTATATGATCCGGATTTAAATAATACAAATAATATTGATAAAGGTTTATTAATAGCTAGAAAATTATTAATAAATATCAATATGAAAAATATACCTTGTAGTATGGAATATTTAGATACTATTAGTCCCCAATATTTTGATGATTTAATATCATGGGGAGCTATTGGTGCTAGAACATGTGAAAGTCAAGTTCATAGAGAATTAGCTTCAGCTATATCTACACCTATTGGATTTAAAAATTCAACCTATGGAAATATTGAACCAGCAATTAATAGTATAATTGCTAGTAAACAATCGCATACATTTTTAGGATGTAATGAAAATGGAACTATATCTTCAATTACATCTAAAGGAAATCCATACTGTCATATTATTTTACGAGGAGGAAAAAATTCTACTAATTATGATATAAATTCTGTCGATAATTGTATACAATTATTAAATGATAAATTAAATGATAATATTAGTAAATCTATTATTATAGATTGCAGTCATGATAACTCTAATAAAAATTATAAAAATCAATCCAAAGTTGTTAATAATATATTAACATATATTAATGATAAAAGATCTTATGTTAAAGGTTTAATGATTGAATCTAATCTAGTAGAAAATAAACAACCATTTGTTCCAAAAAATAAACTACTATATGGTCAGTCTTTAACAGATAGTTGTATAGGACTAAAAGAAACGGAAATAATAATTAATAAAATTTATAATAGTTTGTAAAATTATCCATAGTGGATAATTAATCATCCACATAGTAGTATACATCCAATAATTAGAATCATATAAAGGAGCTACCATTAGACGAATAATATTATATGGTGCAAATACTCCATTACGGATCCAGATATTTCCCATAGTAGGACTAAATTCAATATATAATACAAAAATAAATGTAGTTATAAAATAATTTATCATAATATATTATATGAAAATTACGTATATTATAATTTATTTGTTTGTTTTATCTTGCCTATATTATTTTTTAGATCATTACTCCTCGGAAAACATTTTTTATATTAGAAATTCTAGTGAAAATAAAATCTCTTTTTGGGAAGCAATATATTTTACTATCATAACTCAAAGTACAATAGGATTTGGAGATATAGTTCCTAAATCAGCTGTAACTAGATTTCTAGTTACATTTCAATCTCTTGGTACTATTTTATTAGTTATTTACATATCAAAAAAATAAAATTGAACATCTTATTTAATTATTTTACAAATACAAAATGCATGCCACAAGCAAAACTTTCATTTTAATAGATGCAAGCTATTTCATATTCTATCGTTTTCATGCTCTCGTTCAATGGTGGAAATTTGCTAAAAAAGATGAACCTTTAGGTAATCCAAGTGAAAATCAAGAATTTATTACTAAATTTAAAACTATATTTATGGATAAATGTAGAGAGATACCCAAGAAACTCAAGTGCAAAGATGCCAAGATCATTGTAGCTAAGGACTGTCCTAGGAAAAATATTTGGCGAAATAAATTATTTAGTCTTTTCGATACATATAATATTATCTCCGAAGAAGAACTTCATACACAACTAAATAATATAGATACAATTGCAATAAATAATGAAAATGTTCCGGATATATCTAGTTATAAAGGTGGTCGTAAACAAGACCCTATAATTAATGCTGGACCATTCTTTAAAATAGTCTACAATGAAGAATTATTTCAAAAAGCCGGGATCACAACTATACTAAATCATCCGGAATTAGAAGCGGATGATTGCATTGCACTTGCCTTACGATATTATACATCAAATGCTGAAAATCAGCAACATATTATCATCGCTAATGACCATGATTATTTACAACTTGTCTCTCCAACTATTCGCTTAATTAATCTAAAATATAGAGAGATTCCTTGTGAAAATCCTGAAGCCGCATTATTTATGAAATGCGTACAGGGAGATAAAAGTGATAATATCAAGGGAATTTTTAAACGATGTGGTAAAAAAACTGCTTTAGTTTATTATGAAGATAATACTAAATTTAAAAAACAATTACAAAAAGAACCGGGAAGTTATAAAAGATACTTAATTAATCAACGAATAATTAACTTTAAATGGATTCCAGAAAAATTTGTACAAGAATTTTATCAACAAAATTTTGATATTTAAATTATATATATATATATATATGTATAATTTAAACAAAACAATTAAAGAATTTATACAAGATGATTTACAATTTTCATCTTATGAATTATTAAATGAAGTACTTGAATTAATTAATCTTAAGGAACATACAACAATATATTTAGAACATACTAAGAATAATGTAGAATATATTGATATTTTTAAACATAGTAAAAAATTAAACAGCAATTGTTTAAAAAAATATTCATTTTCATTACATAAAATAAAATTTTTTAATTCACAACAATCAACACATCATTCTTCAATATCTAAAATGAAAAACTCTATACAATATTCTCTTTCTGATGGTAGTATTTATAGTAGTAATGAATTACAATCTACATCCCCACCTCCTCCTCCTCCCTATGGTACTCATCTAGTAGGAGGTAATAATGGATCAAAAAGTTGTGATACATTTTGTCGATACTATGCTGTTAATGTTGGAGGTCGTGGAGCTAATCCAGAACTATCAGGTTCTATATGTGTAGATACTAGTAATATTCCTAATGTTTTTCCTGACTGTAGTACAGTATGGAATAATACAGCACCGCATCCTGCAAGTGCTTGTATTTGTAGGCCATCTATATTTGATAAATTAAGAACTTTTTTACGAAGTGATACAGAATCTGCGTGGGACCTTAGTAATAGTGCTGCAGACATAGTATTAACTGATAAGAAGAATTCTTATGATTTATCTACAGATTTATCTTTAGTGAATTTTTTAAAAACTGGTAAGGCAATTTCACAAGAAGATTGGTTCGGTATTAATTGGACGGATGGTAGATTAGGTACAGGAGTAAAAAGAATATGGTCTAGTGGTACAAGTCTTACTATTAAAGCTACTGGATGGACTCAGCCAATGTTTTTGTATGAACCTAGTGCTATATACTCAACCGTTGAAGACAATAGTCTTCTTATATTACAAAATATTAATTTTGATTTATCTGGTTTCACTGATTCTGCTATTAGACTTTCTAATTATAAAATAAATAGAACTCAGAAGCATCAGGAGGCGGCATTCCAAACCTGGAATCCTGATGCATCAGGAACACATGGATTAATTTTATTAAATGTTACAGGCAATATTCAAAATTTTATAGGAAATTCTACAATATTTATTTCATCTAGAGGTGCTACAAATGATCCCGGTGGGATGATAGATTGTAGTAGTATTGGAGTTCGCGGCGATTATACTACATGTACTAATGTAGAAGATACATTATCTAAGAAATGCATTTGTCAATCAGATGATAATGGTGATCCGCGGTGGCTAGGATTATTAGTGTTTATAGATTGTTCATTAACATTTCAAAATAATCAAATTGGTAATGTAGGGGCTAGTGGTAATGTAAAGGCTAGAGGTTTATATCATGGAGGGGCAGCAATATATGTTAAAAATGGTGCTGGTCAAGGGAATGGTGCTGGAATTACTTATAAAAACAGCAAGTTATCTTTTATTAATAATAGAACTACATTAGCTAGTTCTTATTATAGGGCTGGCGGCCATGGGGGCTTCATTCATGCTCCTGATAAAACTATTTATGGTCTAGAGAATTTTTATAGATATTATCCAGAAGGAGGAGGAGCTATAAGAACAAATAATTTTGTAGGAGGAGGAGGAAAAGATACAACTAATATATTAATTTTTACAAATAATAAAATTACCATTGGTTCAATGGTGAGGAATTCGCGTACAGATGATGCTTTCTCTGCACCTAGTGATATAAGCGATGTCAGTGCTAGTTATTATAATTGGCTTAACGGCATTAGTAGGGATATTGGTGATGGGGCTTGGGGAGGAGCTGTTTATATGAATGATGGATGGTGGGGTCAACAATCATCAGATGGTACTACATTTATAGGGGCTAGTGGAAATATAGCCGATTGGGGTGCTGTAGGATATGCATCAGGTGTACAAAATGGTTCTATAATGTTGGGAGGAACAGAAGGCGACTGGATAGATAATTCATCTCAAGGTACTTCTAAAGGTACTTCTGCAACATTTGCAGGAGGGGGATGTGATGAATCAACATTCCCTGGTTTTAGTTGTTGCTATGTGGATGATAGAGGTAATATTTTATGTAGTAAGCCTGTACCACATAAACATACACCAACACCAAATCCAACACCAAATCCAACACCAAAACCATCAAACCCTACACCTGCACCATGTAGTAAATGTCTAGCTCCTAAACAAACCTGTAAAATTGCATGTAGAGCAGGAGGAAAGTTCACAGATGGTTGGTGTGAATATCCAGATAGCTCAGATCCTGGACGATGCTGTAGATGTACATCTACTAAAAATGATTTATTATCAATTAAAATAAAAAATAACTGTCCTGGATATGATGATTTAAATTCCGGTGGCAATCCATGGGTAAATAAATATTTATGCGGTAAAGATACATCTGCAAATCAATCAAATTTAGCATCAAATACAGTATATGCTACAGCTTATTGGGATTGTGGATTTGGAAAAACATTACTAAAAAATGATCGCAATAAGCAAGGAACAGGGACTAATTTTGCACCTTTGTGGGTAGGAAATGATGCACAAATAAATGGATTAAATAAAACTTATAATGAAGATATATGGATGACTGCTGCATTTTCTGCGGATCTAAATAATAATATCGAAGGTTCTTGGGCTAAAGCTTTTGCAAAACCTTATATAAATTATGATAGTTTATCAGATAAAATAGCTGCTGGTCAAGCTGACCTTAATTTAAAAGATTGGGGAGGAGGAAGATGTATTTTAATAAATAATCAATATGCAAAAAATAAAGATTGGACAGCTGTAGTAATGGCCGTAGATACAGGTTCAGATCTACCAACTGCACAACATGCACAAATAGATATGGCTATACCTGGTTTTGATGATTCAGATAGTAAACGCCAAGAATGTCCTAGAAAAGATGGAAAAAATAAATGTGATACACCAGAGCTAGACGACAGCGGAGGTGACGATGGATTTTTTTGGAGTAATGCACCATGTAAAAAAGTAGAAGAAACAAGTATATATCAAGAAGATGCTGCACAATTTAATTTTAATAGTGAGGATGTCAATAGTGTAGAATGTGAAAGTATAAGTGATGCACATGGTGATTCACAACGATTAGTAGATGGATGCAAAATATTTCAAGAATGGATGGGCACCGGTGTTGATGCATCAAATGCATGGAGAGGAAAATCACTATTTAGCTTTATACCAGTTAAATGTCCTGATAAATTTGTAACTTTTATACAAGACAGTTTAGAAGATAACAGTGTTCAAACTCAAAAACAAGCTAGAGAAAATTTATTCGGTAAAGGTAAATCCGATATTAATGGAAATTTACCAGCATTATGAAATTAATATAAATTATATATTCCATAATTTACAATAGCGTTTTGTTTGTTGATTTGGTTAATAAATTTTTAACTAAAATATATATTATATATATAATATGGAATATAATATGGAATATTTAGAAACATTAGGTATTACACTTTCTAATTTACATTATCAACATATATTAAGAAATAAAGAATTTACATTACTAATAGATAAAGATATATATTATTTTAGTACTATAAAATTAAAAAATAATTGTTTAAAATTAAAGCGTTCAGTAAAAGATTATGATAATAATTATTTAATTATGTCATTTGAAAACTATAAATTTAAAGAATTATTATTAAATGGTTATATTTATTTTAAATCAATAAGTTGTTCAAAAGATTGTAGTTGTAGAGACTGTAATAGTGTAACTGTTGGTCAATGTTATCATAAACAGTGGGAAGGAAAAGATGGTTGTCATAATTGTTGCAGTCATGAATCAGACCAAAAAAAGTGTAAAAATTTTTATAATGGAGAATGGTGCCCAACAATTTCTCCAACACCAAAACCTTCTCCAACACCAAACCCTTTTCCTACACCTAACCCTTCTCCTATACCAGATAGTAGTGGAGAACAATACATTAATTTTTTAAAACATAAAGTTAATTTAGACTATCCTTGTGTAGGTTTTGATGATTGTTGTAATGGTGGCTGGTGGTGTGGTCCAAATTATCCCTGCGCAAAAGGAAGTTATAATAATAGAGTTCCTGACCAAAGTCCTGAAAAATGTGCAGATAGCGGAAAAAATCTTCCAAATAATATAACTAATGCAACTGCATATTGGGATTGTGGCTTTGGAGATGCAGAAGTAAAGGATGGAACTTCTATAAATTGGCAATCATTTGGAACAAATTTTGCTCCTGTATGGGTTGGAGACAAAGCATTAAAATCAAATATGAGTAAATATGGCGAAGATATATGGATGGTTGCAGCAGCATCACATCCAAATACCTGGAAATCATCATTAGAAATGATTCCATGGGAACTTGGTAAAAATTGTGCAAGATTAAAAGATGGTAATCAACAACATTATACTAGTGGTAAATGTATTTTAATAAATAATCCTATTGCAGATAATGATTATAATGCAATTGTAATGTTTGCAGATACAGGTATGGACCTTCCTGATGGAAAACATGCACAAATAGATATGGCTATACCAGGAATGGATAGTCCAGAAAGCATATGGCAAAGATGTTCTAAACCCGGATGTATAAATGAGACAAATGAATGTAATGAATTAAAATATACAAGTATTAATGGTGATGAAGCCTCTATGCAAGGACATACTGCAATAGAAAATATTAATTGTGAAAATATTCGCAGTGGAGAAAAATTTGATGCTAAACGTTTACAAGATGGTTGTAAAATATTTAAAAAATGGTTTGGATATAATAGAAATTGGGAAGGTAAATCTAAAATTAAATTTGTAGGAATTCCATGCCCTGAAAAATTTGTACAATATATAGAACAATCACGAATTAGTAATGACCATAACCATCAAAAAAATGTACGTAAAAATGGGGCTTTTAAAATAGATGGTGAAATTGATGTACATGGTAATATACCTAAAGAATGGTCTTAAAAAATTTACTTAGATAAGATAAAATTGAATCCTATTTTTAAATAACTTATATAATAGCAATGACTATTCTACATCTTCCTAATAATTTAACTGTACAAATAACTACACATGAGAAAATAGATAATATTGTATTTAAATTTCAGTGGAATAAAGCTATGCATAGTCTACCTTTTCCAGAAGATATTCGTGATGATATCGAAGAAGTTGTAGTTCATAAAAATAATCTTACTCTTTATTTGGCTAAAGTAATTCATCTTTCAAAACCTAATCGCGAAAGAATTCTTTCAAAATTATACAGTTATATTAATAATACAGAACTAAATAATATGTGTGGTGTCACTCCTCTAGAAAATTATCTTACATATTTGCAAAATGGCTCTAAATTAGTGCTAAATAAAAAGAGGGATATACACTTAGCACTTATTGAAGTTGTTTTCAAGCTTTGGATTTAAGATGGTACATCTTCAATGTTATATCTATTTTTTTGTGGTATAATTGTCTGTGTTTTTGGTAAAATCATTTCATCTAATCCTTTACCTGGTGCAACTAAGGGTAAACATCTATCTTTTTCTACACGAAAATCAGCAACAATAGGACCAGAATATTCTAGAAAATAACCTACCATATCTGGTAAATCTTCATAACTATCACAACATATTCCCTTTATTCCGTATGATTCAGCTAGTTTTACATAATCGGGATTTTTTTCTGATGCAGTTGCTGTATATCTCTCTTCAAAAAATAATTCTTCCCATACTCTTACCATCGAAAGACTTTTATCATTCATAATTGCAATTTTTACTGGTAAATCATATTCCATCAAGGTTTTTAATTCCGATAATGTATGATTAAAACTACCATCACCATCAATATCTATAACAATATGGCCCGGATTTGCAATTTGTGCACCAATTGCATATGGTAGTCCTACTCCCATTACACCTAAACTACCGCTGCTTAAAAAAGTCTTAGGATATTTCCATTCAATAAATTGTGCTGCCATCATCTGATGGTTTCCCACTCCACTAGTGTAAATTGTTCTATCAGCTAGACCTCTCTCTATTACTTGATCACTAATTTCTTGAATCACTTGCTGAGTTTTAATTTTATTTTCTTCAGCAGGTTCTATCTCAAATGGATAATTTTCTTTCCATAAAGTAATCACGTTTAACCATTCTGGTCGTTCTTTATAAGAAAGATATTTTGTCAACTTACTCATAAATATACCTGCATCCATCTGATAATTATAATGTGAATTCACATTCTTACTAATCTCTCCTTGTTCTATATTACAATGAATAATTCCACCACGATTTTCATTATATGCCTTATATGCTTCTGGAGCATATTTTTTAATTGCACCAGTTGTTCTATCATCAAAACGAGAACCTATTGCAATAATACAATCTGACTCTTGAATTGCATAATTCGCAGCTGCATGACCATGCATACCTAAAAATTGTAATGAGAGATGGTCCGCTTCATCATACACTCCCATGGCATGTATTGTAGTTGTAATTGGAATATTAGATTTTTTAACTAGCTCTCTCAAAATTTCTGAATACGGATTACATCCTTGTCCAATGTAAAAGACTGGACGTTTTGCTTGATTAATAATATCACCTAATAACTCAAAAGATGTAGTAGAATCATATGAAGTTGATGAAATATTATCTTTTACCATACAATCATTATTCATTGTAGTAGATTCTTGTAATGTATCTACTAATACATCTTTTGGTAAATCAATATGAACAGCACCTTTTTTTCCACTAGTAGCAATATCAAATGCATAATCTAAAACATGATCTAATTCATTTACAGATTCAACACAATGGCTCCATTTTGTTACTGGTTTTGTAATTTCTACAGCAGGACATTCTTGAAATGCATTTGTTCCCATATTAGTTGTAGACACTTGGCCTGAAAATAATACAAATGGTGTACTATCATTTGTTGCATCTAATAATGGGGTTACCATATTTGTTAATCCTGGACCAGAAGTTACTATTGCTACTCCTGTTTTATGAGTACTTTTAGCATATCCAGTTGCAGCATGTCCTGCACTCTGTTCATGTGTATTAATATAATAATTTATAGGACTATTATAGAATTTATCAATTAAAGGCATAATTGCTCCACCGCTATATAAAAATACATCATTAATTTTTTTATTTAGCAAATGTTGATAAATAATAGATGCACCCGATATTTGTTTATGAAACATAATATAATATTATTGATTGCGTTTAATATCTTTAAGTTAAAATATTTAGCATAACTTTAGGCAATTTATTAATAAAATTATTATTTACTTTTATATATAATATATATATATATATTATGGACCATCATAATAACTATAATCAAATCGTGAAAAGTAATCAGCTATATTATTATCAACTACAACAAGATAATCAGTTTGATATTGTAAGTAGTCCGCATAAAATAACCACAGATTGCAGTAACACGTATATTTTTAAACATCTAATAACTAATAAAGATATATTAGCTAGTGAAATTAAATTATTAAATTTATTAGCCCCAACATACTATCATAATGCTAATCAAGATATATCTTTATTTAGAGAAAAAATGAAAGATAAAAAATGTTATAAACAACCTACTCTAAATTATTTTTATGATAAAGAAATATGTAGAGGACATATAGTATGTTTTACAACAAAAAAAGTACCATGTAGTTCAGGAAGTGGGAGTGACACAGAAGGTGAACGAATTTCATATAAAATTTTTGATCTAGGGACCAATGAAATTAGTGAAGAAAAACATTTTATACATTTAGACGATATTAAAAAAACGGCCAAATCTGTTAAAGATAAAGTTACACCAGAGTATTTAGGTGGAGGATGCCCTATTATAATAGATAATGAAACTTGTAATATTTTTGTGTTTTTTAATACTAATGGTGACTATAGTACTGGTCGTCTATGGATGAGAAAAGGTATATGGAGTACAATTTTACATGATTGGCATTGGGAAGATAGTATTTGTGTTACAAAAGATATAATATATCCTAGAACTGTAACTAAAGAAATTCCGGATGATTGGAGTACAGAATGGGATACATGGGTAAATTGGTCAAACGGCATCACAAAAACAGGTTTTAGTTCAACTGTAAATGGAAATAAATATATAATACCTATGCAGAGAAACAACGGTGGTGGAATATTATATTCAGAAGATGCAGGTAATACATGGGATTATAGAGATATATTATGCTGCGGCACATTATGTTCTCCAGGACAAGAACCAAATATAACTTATGATATAAAAAATAATAGATATATGATGATTTTTAGAGGAGCTCTCGATGATAATGATGATTATATTAAATTATCATATGCATTAGCAGATGCAGATACTGACATATATAATTTAAAATGGTATTATTATAAAGATAATAAAAAAGAATATTTCACAAGGACCCTTAAGGTGCGAGATAATGAGGCAAACTGGGAAAGGAGAGCAGTTCCCATCGACAACCCCAACGCGCCATGGTGGCCTCCTTTGCCAAGTATGGAGCGAGTTGGTATGGACAAAGGTGCAATTATAAATAACATTTATAATGCTAATTGCATGGCAGGTATTACATCTGATAAAAATGGTAATATATATATATCTACTCCTATTAATAAATGTGAACCTGGTAGTTGTGATAGAAAAAATTTGACTATATTTAAATTATCTAATATTAATCCAAATAATGAAGATATTTTAAAACCAAATCCATTTTTAGCTGACGAAACTAAAACAAATGAATATATTTCAGTTTGTGAAACAGATAGTCATGAAAGTACTGGATATAGTAGTATCATACATTTTAATGATGTAAACAATAAAAGTAGATTAGCTTTAGTATATGATTTTGGACATGCGCTTGGGAAGTTTCATCTCCAGGGAACTGAAAATACTACAAATTTACGACTTATTGAATTAAATTAATCTAAAATCATACTATATTTTGATAATCAAAAAAATTTATTCTAAGCAATTCAATCATATCTACATTATGAATAACATGATTATATAGAGAACTTACTAATAAAATAAGAGCGCCAAATAATGCAGCTAGCGCATAACGTCTACGAGTATATATATAAAGTATTATTGCCGAAATTATAAATAATAAGAATAGATATTGAGCTAATAATTGAGTATAGATTATTTTTTTTTGTATTATTAAACCGGTTTTAAAATCTTGATGAAAGAATTGAAAAAAACACTGCCCTTTTTTACCATTCGGTTCAAAATAGTATTCATAAAAATTTCCTTTACAAATCTCTCTAATATATATATCTGGAACTAATAAAATAATTGGTATCGGCGTGTAACATTTAAATGAATAAAATGGCTTAAAATGTATAGATTCGGGACTCCATTCTTCCTCATTAGATAAATGATTGATTTTTTCTATTAGTCGTCTATTTTTTGTACCATATATATATGCTCCTCCTCGTGCAAATCGTAATGATACTTCTATAATTTTATTATCTATATATTGAACATTAACAATTCCAGTATATTTTCTCATATTTGTATTAACCCAATCGATAATTTGTTGAGGTGGTTGTGTATGTGGTGCTATATACTTCCAATCATCTGCTACAATGTCTCTATTTTTTTCAGAATAATCTAATGTCATCATATAGACTATTTTACCTTTTAATAAAATAAAATCACTCATTTCCTCATTACCATTATAATAAGATGTCCAAATCATTTCCTTAAGATGCCTATATTTTTTTAGTTCAGTATATTTAGTTATCTTATAAACATGACGACTACGGTCACTTTTATGACCCCAACGAGGTTTTATTATTAAAGGATACTGAATATGAGGAGATTCTTTATTTAATAAGTTATCTAATGTTCCGGATTCAATATGTTGTGATTGGGCTAATTGTAATTTATCATAGACATAATTATAATCTAAATATTTATAATAAGCTTCACAGTCTGTAGTTGGAATATTATCTGAAATAGTTAAATTATCTAATTGATATGGATTATTTAAATTAAGTATTTTAGCCCATTTAGTATTATAAGAACGAATAATAGTTAAGATTTCATTAATAATATTATTCAACATTATATTAAAATAATATTATTTTTGTTTTAGTATAATTTTATAATCTTTATTTTCCTATATAAATTAAAGTCCACCACGAAGACGAAGTACTAAATGTAATGTACTTTCTTTTTGAATATTATAGTCACTCATTGTCCTTCCATCCTCAAGTTGTTTTCCTGCAAAAATAAGTCTTTGCTGATCTGGTGGAATTCCTTCTTTATCTTGTATTTTTTGTTTAACATTATCTACAGTATCAGAAGATTCTACTTCTAATGTAATAGTTTTTCCAGTTAGTGTTTTTACAAAAATCTGCATATACTATTGTATTATATACAATATTTTTTAAGTTCATTTAATGTTAGTAATATATAAATTTAATTAATAGTTACCAATTGACATGTATTCTTCACCAGAGGGTCCTAATGGGGGAGTAGGGGTAGGAGGGATAGGAGTTGGTATTACATTAGGAATATCTTGACCACAAATAGGAAATTTGTATTTATCTAGAGTCCCATCTGATTTCTTAGTTTGAGTTAGCTCACTTTCACATAAATAAGTTAAGAAATTTTTCCATACATAGTCTGATGAATCGTTTGCACCAGCTAATGTCCATCCTCCTACACCAGCTAATCCTCCTTCAAATAGTACTGGCGATTCTTTTACAGATTGGACATGCTCCAAAGTATCAAAAGTATCTAAATAGTCTTTGTCTTTGAGATCGAGACCATAATATTTATTATATGCCTTAACTCCTTTAATAGCAGCATCCAAACCTATGACAAAAGCTGCATCTGGTACAGGACCCCATTGTTGACCACCAGCAGTACCATCGGAGTTCGCCGCAGGAAGCATGATATCAAAAAATTCTAATCCTATAATTAATTGTGTAGCAGGATTCCAACCTAATTGCATTAAATTGTGTAACACATATAATTGAGATTGGTGTATAAAAACATCATCATCATAATACCAGTCAGGACAATCTAATCTTCTAGGACAACGCCCTAAGTCTGTACGGCTACCGGAGTTGTAGCCTCGAGGAGGTGGATTATCGAATAAATACTCTGCACTACATCTGCCACCAATATCTCCTGTATTTTTATCATTTATATATCCATAAGGATAATATGTTTTTAACCAATTAATATATTGCTTTTTAGTAGCTATACCATTCTCTCCCGGAGCGGGCACCGGTTTTCTGTCCAGGGAATTATCCGGGACTGAGCCTTGGCAAAAGTCTGCTTTAACATTTCTAACAGTTTGACCATCCTTAGCATAACAAAAACTACCGGCTACTAAACTTGTTTTAAATTTCTCAGGTAGTTTCGAATCAGTCTCACTTATTGATTTAGAACCTAATCCTGTTGTACAACCTCTTGCTATGTCTATTCTCTTCTTTGCATCTGCATCTGGGTATGTTTTTTTTAACCATCTAGGCATCCAATTTTTATCATCAGAATCCCCTGCTTTAGTGTGTGTAGTTGCACCACCATCAAAACCACTATACCATTGTAGTAATAATGCATCAACATTATCTGGTTTCAATTGTACAAACTGATTTTGTCCATTAAATAGAACAGGGTCCCAAGGTTTATTTGAAAATTGCTGTGATGACATAGGAACAACAGTTACACTTAATGGCCCCCAGTTACCAAAATCTTTTACCTCATCATTTTCATGATGTTCATGATTAGTTATATATAATTCAGCAATATCATCTTTGCCGCCTTTAGCTTTGCCGCCTTCAGCTGCTTTTGTCGTTGTAAAATTGAATGTTTTATTTGAGGCACCTTTTCTTGTAAATGGATTCTTTTTAAATATTTCACATATAGCATTAATATAGTCAAGTGTAACATCATCTGCTAATTGATAACAGGTATGTATGCCATCCGTGGTCATCTGAGGCGAACCATCCGCATTTGTACCATTATATGAACAATTATCATCCCAATCAGAAGCACAGCCCTCACTCCATGAACATAAACCAGTTGCAAACCCTTCCCAATCAAAATCAATACCATCAAGCGCATTATCCAACTTATATCGTAATTCCATAAATCTACTATAGTATATTGCTGCATATTTTGAAGGAGTCATTCCACCTTTTCCATAAACATCGGGATATTGTTTATTATTATATCGTGATGGAAATGTAGCATTCCAAGCACCCAAAACTAAACTTACCGTACATCCTTTACTATGAACTTGTTTAATTTTATCCTTTGTATATGGTAAACTTATAACACCTTGTTGAGTTGGTTTACATTTGTTCCCTTTGGTTGTTTCTGTCTTCTGTAAGCACTGTGTACCACATCCATATGTTGTATTATCTGCTAATTTATCCTCGGCATTATAAGGAGAGAAGGTTGTTGGTGGTAATATATGGTCCACTGGCACATCCTTGATATGCTGACATGCATTTAATGCCTGAGGATATGCACCAGGTGCACCAGTAATTAAAGATATATAGTTAATACCATATTCCAATATCATATCTGGACTATTTGTCTGTTCACCTCCTGGTTGACAAGCAGTACCTTGTCCAGAACTACATGTATAAAGCCATTTAACTTTTTGTTTATCTGCACGTGTAGTAGGAAATAATAGTGGAGGCGCAGTCCACATGTCTCCAGGTGGAGGACCTGGTGAAGGACCAGGTGAAGGACCGCTGCCTCCTGTACAATCACAGTGACTAGGTGGGCAGTATACCGGGACACCATTGCAGCTCCTGTTGCAATCAGCAGCCTGGGTCGGGGTGTTCCATGGCGCGACGCCACTACACGTTTTATCCGTCTTTAATAGAGGACCATTAATATCTTCAACCTCACTTATAACTTCTTTTAAACCATCTCTTGTAGTCTCTAGGATGCTACTTAAATCGTTAGACATTGTATATAGTTTATAACGTTTATCACACTCAAATGCTTTAGTTGGAACTAAATATAATGAAGTAACATTAGTTACTTCATTAGTAAGATTAGTTAAGTTATAATTATCTAATTTATGTAATTTTTTATATCTTAAAAGAACTTCTTCTACTGTGACATATGTATCAAACTGTTCAAATGCAGGCCTCATTCCAATTGCCATATATAATTATATAAGAAAAAAATAATATATATATTATTTTTCCTTATATAAATATTATAAATTTAATTAGTAGCTATCAGGTGTCATATATTCTTCACCTGAGGGTCCTAATGGACCAGGAGTAGGACTAGGAGTTGGTGATGGTATTATATTAGGAATGATCCTATTGCAAATAGGAAATTTGTATTGTTCATCACTGCCGACCTTGAGCGTTAGGTCACTCTCACATATATATTTTAAGAAATTTTTCCATGCATATTGTGACGAGTTATTTGCACCAGCTAATGTCCATCCCCCTACACCAGCTAATCCTCCTTCAAATAGTACTCCACTATTTTTATCACCCATTTTATCATAATTATCAAAAGTTTTTAGATAGTCATCCTTTTTGAGATTCTTATCATAATATTTGTTATATGCATCAACTCCTTTAATAGCAGCATCCAAACCTCCTACTAAAAATGCATCTGGTACAGGACCCCACTGTTGACCACCAGCAGTGCCTTCCCAGTTAGCCGCAGGAAGTTTGATATCAAAAAATTCTAATCCTATAATTAATTGTGTAGCAGGATTCCAACCTAATTGCATTAAATTGTGTAACACATATAATTGTGATTGATGCATAAAAAGATCATCATTATAATACCAGTCAGGACAATCTAATCTTCTAGGACAACGACCTAAGTCTGTACGGCTACCGCGGTTGTAGCCTCCTGGATTATTGAATAAATAATCCGCACTACATCTACCACCAACATCTTTACTATTTACATATCCATAAGGATAATATGTTTTTAACCATTTAACATAGTTTTCTCTAGTAGCATAACCATCAATCATCTCGGGAGCAGGTACAGGTATTTTCTCTCCGTTTTTGCATGTGTCGGGAATGAGAGCGTTTCCTTTCTGCCAGCTTCCCATATCCTCACCATCCTGACGAAAACAAAACCAACCTTCTACTAAACTAGTTTTAAATTTATTAGGTAGTTTCTGATCATTCACACTTATTGATTCTGAACCGAGTCCTGTTTTACAACCTCTTGCTAGGTCTACTTTCTGTTCTGTATTGCCCTTCAACCATGGAGGCATCCAATTTTTACTTATATCATCGGGATCAGAACCCGGAACGGAAGTATGTGTAGTTGCACCACCATCAAAACCACTATACCATTGTAGTAATAATGCATCAACATTTGTTGGTTCTAAGTCTACAAACTGATTTTGTCCGTTAAATAGTTTTTTATCCCAAGGTTTGTTTGAAAATTGCTGTGATGACATAGGAACAACAGTTACACTTAATGGCCCCCACTTACCAAAATCTTTTACCTCATCATCATCACCATGATTATGATTATTATTTATATATAATTTAGCACTATCAACTTCACCACTTTTAGCTTTTTTTGTTGTCTTAAATGTGAATGATGTATTTGAATCACCTTCTTTTGTAAATGGATTCCGTTTAAATATTTCACATATAGCATTAATATAGTCAAGTGTAACATCATCTGCTAATTGATAACAGGTAAGAGGTTCGCCTGAAGGTGTATACCCTCCTGCCAGCTGAGCCGAACCATTATTCTTTGTACCATTATATGAACACTGAACACTCCAATCAGAAGCGCAGCCCCCCTTCCATGAACATGTACCAGTTGAAAATCCTTCCCAGTCAAAATCAATGCCATCAAGCGCATTATCTAAGTTATATCGTAATTCCATAAATCTACTATAGTATATTGCTGCATATTTTGAAGGAAGCATATTCTCATTATCAGTTCCATAAATTTGGGAATATTTATTATTATTATATCGTGAGGGAAATGTAGAATTCCAAGCACCAAGAACTAAACTTACGGTACATCCAAGTTCATGAACTTCTCTAATTCGATCCCTTGTATATGGTAAACTTATAACACCTTGCAGAGTTGGCTTACATAAATTGGCCTCCTTGCCCGTCTCCGTCGCTTGCTCGCATTTAGTCCCACATCCCAAAATGTTATCTGTAGCGTATGTATCAGCAGCATCTGTATTTGACAAACTATTTTGACTTAATATGTGCAGTGGTGCGTCATTACCAACCCCTTTTGCCGGGTTTGTTCCCCAGTCAACTTTTTTATGTTCACATGCATTTAATGCCTGAGGATATGCACCTGGTGCACCAGTAATTAAAGATATATAGTTAATACCATATTCCTTTATCATCTTTGGGTTATTTGTCTTATCACCTCCTGGTTGACAAGCAGTACCTTGACCAGAACTACATGTATAAAGCCATTTAACTTTTTGTTTATCTGCACGAGTAGTAGGAAACCTTAGTGGAGGCTGCGTCCACATGGTTGCTGATGAAGGGCCTGGTTGAGGACCTGGTGAAGGACCTGGTGAAGGACCACTGCCTCCTGTACAATCACACATTGGATGGATGGTGGGCGTGCTGTGATTAGCTTGCTCATTACACCAGCCATCAGTTACACTGGGGCTGGTGCTTTTGCATTTCACTGGCGTGTTTAATAGAGGACCATTAATATCTTCAACCTCACTTGTAACTCCTTTTAAACTATCTCTTGTAGTCTCTATGATATTACTTAAATCGTCAGACATTGTATATAGTTTATAACGTTTATCACACTCAAATGCTTTAGTCGGAACTAAATATAGTTTAGTAACATTAGTTACTTCATTAGTAAGATTAGTTAAGTTATAATTATCTAATTTATATAATTTTTTATATCTTAAAAGAACATCTTCTACTGTGACATATGTATCATACTGTTCAAATGCAGGTCTCATTCCAATTGCCATATATATAATTATATAAGAAAAAAATAATATATATATATAATATGATTAAAAGATGTTCAAAAAAAGGATGTAAAAAAAAACTATCATTAACAGATTTAAGTATACCATGTAAATGTGAGCATTATTTTTGTAAAAAACATCGTTCCCCTGAAGAACATGATTGTAGTTTTAATTTTAATTTTAAAGATACAGAAATTAAAAAAATGATAGAAATAATGAAATGTGAAGTTCCTAAAGTAATTCAAATATAATAATATAAATAATTATATATGTAATTATTTATAATGGCTATTGAATTTACCTTAGATGATGGTTCGATTATTGAATTTAATTCTATAATTGATAATAAAATAGTTTATAATAAAGATCCTAATGTGTATACAGTAGATAATTTTGTTTCAAAAGAAGAATGTGAACATATTATACGCGAGGCAAAACCACGTTTAGCACGTGCAATGGTTGGTGCTGGTATAGATCCTAACAATATGGATGGTACTTATAGTAAATCTCGTACAGGAAGTAATTGTTGGTTTCCACATAATCATGATCCTATTTTTAGACGTATTGGTGAGAGAATTTCTAAAAAAGTAGGACATCCTTTTATAAATGCTGAACAATTTCAAGTAGTACATTATAATGTAGGAGAGGAATTTACAGATCATTATGATAGTTGGGAACAAGATGGAACAACTGAACATTTTCATAATTTTAAATTTGGTGGTAATCGTTTATTAACTGTATTAATTTATTTAAATAATGTTATTAAAGGTGGAGGTACTAAAATGACTAAATTAAACCATTTAATAGAAGCAAAGCAGGGTAAAATTTTAGTATTTGAAGATTGTTATAAAGGTACAAATAATCTACATCCTCTTTCACAACATTGTGGTATGCCTGTAATCGAGGGAGAAAAATATGCTGTAAATCTATGGTTTAAAGAATGTCCTTATGAGATAATGTACAAAGATTTTCGCCCAGGCTATTTTAATAAATGGAATATAGATGATTGCTCTGATGAAGAGTTTCCACCAATGGAAGATGAAATTTCAGCAATATCTCTACATGAAAAAAAAAAAATTTATATTAAGAAAACAATTACTAATAAACTAGATACTTATAAATTATGTAATTTTCATTCATTTAAAGGAAAAGATGTTGGATGGATTAACATTAATTCTAATACAGAAGTTTTAGATTATACTATTAATTTAGAAGAGTATTTAAATATTAACCGATCATTTTTTGAAAATATATATGTTGTTAAGTATTCAAATAATCATGATGATTTTTATGATGCATATAAAGAAAATAAAGTTGGAATAAAAGCAATGAAAAATTTAGGACAACGTATGATAACTGCGGTATTGTGTGTAGAAGGCCCGGCAATTTATACATTTAAAAAATTAGATAAACAGTTTGTTTTAAACAAGGGTGATTGTTTAATTTATAAAAATGTTGTAAATGAAAGTAATATAAGAGATGCAGAAATGATACATAATATTCAAATAGATAATGGTATTTTAGCTAATATTTATATACGTGAAAGAAATGAAAGTGGAGAAATATTAGATATGACATCTTTTAATAATAAAATTAATATACAAAATATGGAGAGCAACTCTGATAAAAATTTATCGTCTGGATCTGAAGAACATAATTATAATAAAATATATGAAGAAGTAGTAGAATTGTTAAAATCTAATACTCTTACAGAAGAGTGGGAAGGACACAAGAGTTTTACTCATATTTTACGTTCAAATTGGTTATCTATATATGAAGCTGCTCAAAAATATATTATATTACGAGAGAAAGATAATGCTATTACAACATTAAATATAAAATCATATGAAAATGTTGTAGTACAACTTGTAGAAACTTTTAAAGATAATTCAGAACCTTGCGTTTGGCAATGTTCTAATGTATTACGATTAGATATTTTTAAATTTTTGATTGAATATTATTCTAATATTAAATTACAAAAACGCAAAGAACAACAGGAGTATTATTTTGCTCATAATGAACTTATTAGTCGTATGATACAATTTGATTTACTACCATTAATAGAATCTATTGTAAAAGATAAACTTATTCCTCTATCAAGTCAAGTGGTTAAATATGAAAAAGGATATGAAAAGCCTCCATCTACTAATAAAGTTAAATATATAGTATCATGGCTACTAAAAGGTGTCTCACCATTAATGATACACAAAGAACCTATATTAAATGAAACATATTCTGGTGAATATTATATGGTTAAAGAAGATTATAAAACAATACATTATAAAGAAAATGAATTTATAGTATATCGCGCAGATAAATACATTACAAAAAGGAATAGTATTACAGATTTGTATTATGGTATTGAATTTTATTATGGATAATATTATTTATAATTTTTGAAAATTTTTTTCCTTATATAATATATATATAATTATGACATCAATTTTACTATTAAATAGTAAAGGTTTATTTAGTAAAGAATATAAATTAAAACAAAAAACTTCATCAAAATGTTTACATATACCATATCTTAATACAGATAATGAAATAATGACAGTACCAAAAGATTATATAATAGCAACACCCAAGCTAATTAATGCGGAAGAGTTTGAAACATATGATTTTATAGGATATCCTCTTACAAATACTATTAGTTCTGATACATTATCTAAATTAGAAACAATTAATAATTATTCTGATAATAAGTTAACGAATACACTAGAAAAATGGACTTCTAGATATAATATTTCTGATCCTAATAATACAAATAGATATTGCCCATCAGATAGAACAAATAAATTATTATTTATTTATACTATATTATCATATGCAAGTTATGCAGATAATACAATTATAGACGATGAGTCTTGTACGTTAGAAATTCCATTTAATAATGTAACCGCTAAAAAATTAAATGCATCAGGTGATCCTGATTGTTATATAGACTACTTTAAAAATACTAAATGTATTAAAGATAATTTTAAACAAATAATGGATGATAATAATTTGAATGATTGTAGTATAGATAATATTTATATTATAAATGAGTATAATGACAAATTACAAGCTATAGGTGGTTACCTTAAGCTTCCTAATACATTAATAGATAATCATATGAAAAATGATGTTCCTGATATCGAAGATAAAGGAATACCATTTTTATTTTTTAGAGGTACTAATAATTTTTCTAATGTTTTAAGTGATATTAATTGTGGTGCTGCATTTTCTGCAATGAAAGCTACAATTGAACTTTCAGGAAATATATCATGGAGTTCAGATAAAAATATACAGTTAGGTGATTGTAAATATAAAGCAGATTTAGGTGAATCTGGAAGTATGAATGTAAAAGTTGGAGAAGGAATGTATAAAAGTAATTGTAGTGTATTTGGTAAACATACAACTATGGGATTTGAGTTATGGTGGAATAGTAGTCTTAAAAAAGTAATAGAACAAACTAGACCTGTTATAATAGGAGGACATAGTTTAGGAGGAGCTTATGCACAATATTCTACATATTTAACTAATTTAGAGTTAAGTGGTGAAAATAATTATCATGTTAATACATTATATACATATAATAGTCCAAGAGCTGGTAATTTTGCGTTTGCAACAGTATTAAATGAAACTGTTCCTAATAATTATAGATTTATTAATAGAGGATATGAACAGATGTTAGGAAAAAGTGGTGATGCAACTAGTTTTGGTGATATTGTTTCTTGTTTACCATATTTATCTGGCTCGCTTAGTACTAGAGCTTCTTTTGATAGGCAACCATTTCATACAGGAAATCTATATATAAATGCATTAAAAGTAGATACTAAAAAAATTGGTATCTTAAAAACAGTTACACCATATCATATATTTTCTATGGGTTTATACTATATTCCATGGAATAATATAAATAGTAATAATTTAGATGAAAATTGTGATATATTAAAAAATGAATCTATTTCAATTACCAAAAATAAAATAGCACATAGTTTTCATATGTTAGGAAAACCGGTAGATGATAAGTGTGAAGAAATACCCGATACTTATCCACAGGCTGGAGTAAGAGATTTTTTAACAGTATCAAAAAGTATTAAGAAAGATTTAATGGATAAATACAGCTGTATAGATCCTATTGAATAAATATATTATTATAAAATAATATATCATTTTTTAATAATTTATTTAATTTATTTATATCTGATATAGATAATGAATCAATAGTATATTTTAAAGTTTGAGTATTTATTTTATTTTTAATATTATAAGTTATATTTATATTAAAGTTACTTTTACAATAATTAGAAATCCATTTTAATACTTTATCTAAATTATTAAAATTAAATATATTATTTATATATTGATTATTATTTAATGTAATATAATCCAATTGATATATTTTATAATTTTTAAGAGTTTTTAAATCTAATGAAGACATTATTTCTATGTTTTTTTTTAAAGATTTCCCCCATTTATTAGACCATCCATGAATACCAGTATCATTTGTTTTTGTATAATTATATAATGATATATATCTTGATATAGGTTCTCGTATTATTGTAAAACAAGTATAGTTTTTAAAATTATCATTAATTCTATTATTTATTATTTTTTTAATTTCTTCAATTGTACTATGAACATGAACACTATCTAAAGGTGTATCATATCTATTTAATATAGATTCTATAAATAAACCCGCAGTTTTAGGTATATGTATAAATACTAATTTTAATTTAGGATAAATCATATTATATAATCATCATATTAAATTCAAGACAATAATTAATATAATGATTACAACAAATGAATTATCAGGAGAATCTTGTCATATAGGATATTATCCAGGTTATCTCTCGAAAGATTTTATTCTAAAAGCTCATCATTATTGTAAAACAACTCCGCAATATAAAGGAGGGTTAAGTGGTTGGGGT
>MDTB01095943.1_pt1 | contig 26735 bp, 14 predicted proteins | sample 811161 | NCBI WGS metagenome assembly MDTB01 (sample SAMN05326650, study PRJNA326480) | marine metagenome | isolation source: seawater | place: Mediterranean Sea | collected 2009 | reverse complement strand
CCAGAATATGTTGTGCTAACACGATTAATTTCAGCAATTTTTAGACGATCCTCAGATCCAATGTTTATATTAGAAGAACTTCAAGGGATTTTTGATCCAAATGGTGGTTCTTTCAAAGAAGGAAAATATTACCATTCATTCTATGGTGAAATTGCAGAAGTAATTGAAAGATTCTTCTTTGATGTCAAAATTCTAGATAAACCTAATAAACATCCAATCGAAGATAATGGATATGTTATAAATTCAAAAATGAATAATGAAAATGGTAATAAAACTAATTTTGTAGAAAATTCACCCTTTCGTATTTGTCCGGAATGCAGTAATCCTACTTTGAAAATGGAAAATGGTTGTGATAATTGCGTAGACCCTGATTGTGGATATAGTAAATGTGACAAATAAATTAATAAAATAAACCTAAATATTTCAAAAAAAAACTCTAACCTAAATTTGATTCTTTTTATTAAACATCCAAATTGTCCATAATTTCAATAAGTTTGGAAGTAATACTTGGTTCACTCATTGAATGTCCAGCATCTTTAATTAAATGAAAAATAGCCTCAGGAAATTCATTGTGTAAATCCCATGCAGATTTTACTGGACAGACAATATCGTATCTACCCTGTACTATCTCCGTATGAATATGTCTAATTTTGTCAATTTGATCTAATATCCAACCATCATATTTAAAAAAACCTTCATTTATAAAATAATGACATTCAATCCTTGAAAATGCTTCAGCCACTTTTGGATTATCAAAATTATGCAAAGATTTATCTGAAGGAATTAATTTACTAGTACTTCCTTCCCACACAGCCCAAGCTTTTGCACACTTTAGTCTTTCATATTTATCATCTGAAGTTAATCGTTTATAAAATGCTTTAACTATATTTTTCTGCTCACTTTTAGGAATTACTGAAATATATTTCTCCCAAGCATCTGGATAAATATTTGAAGCACCAAATTGATAAAACCATTCAATTTCAAATTTTCTTAAAAGAAATATTCCTCTTAATATTAAAGCTAAACATTTTATTGGATGTAAAATTGAATAGCTTAATGCAAGCGTACTTCCCCAACTTCCACCAAAAATAATCCAACTTTCTATATTTAAATGACTTCTTAGTTTTTCAATATCACCTACTAAATCCCACGTTGTATTATCAACTAATTCAGCATGCGGCGTACTTTTACCACAACCACGTTGGTCAAATAAAATAATTTTATATTTTTGAGGATTAAAAAATTGACGATATAAAGGTTCAATTCCACCACCTGGACCACCATGTAAAAATAGTACCGGTATCCCATTAGAATTTCCGGCTACTTCATAATATATAGTATGTAAATCAGAGACTTTTAAAAAACCATTTGTAAATGGTTCTATAGATGGATATAAGGACTTCATTTATATAAATTTATTGAATTTGTTAAAATTAATAAACATAAGTTACAGCAAATTTCAATAAAAGAAAAAAATGAAACTTATAATTACTATATTTCTGTTTTAACCAAGAAAAAAATAGAAATTACACCAGAATCTAATGAAATAGTTTATTCAAATTATATTTTTAATCACCATACAATGAAGTAAAAGAACTTCTTCAATCTATGATAATTAATTTTCAGGTGAAATATTAACTCACCTAAAATTATTATTTATAGATAGTATTTTTGAGGCTTAAAAACCTGAAAGAATATTTTATCAATAAAAACTAAAAAATTACTCTTAAATAATTAGAAAATACTTATTTTAAAGAAAATAAAATATTAAATGTGTAAAAAAATTATTGTAATAAACGATAATATAAATTCTTAATCAAATTACATAATTTTCTGCTCAGAATTTGTACTCTAAACCTCATAAACTTTAGTTTCAATTTTTTATTAATTATTTAATTTTCATAGAAAAAAAGAGGTTTTATGTCAGAACATGAACTGACGAAAGTTTATCAACCATTAGAGGTTGAAGATAAAATTTATAAATCTTGGTTAAATACAAACTCATTTATACCAGATGAAAGTTCGACGGGAGATACCTTTACAGTTATGATTCCGCCGCCTAATGTTACAGGAATTCTTCACATTGGACATGTTTTAAATAATACAATTCAAGATGTATTAGTTCGTAAAGCAAGAATGGAAGGTAAGAAGACTTTATGGCTACCAGGAACGGATCACGCCTCTATAGCAACTGAAGCAAAAGTTACAAAAATGCTCTTAGAAAAAGGAATAAATAAAAAAGAGATTTCACGAGAAAAATTTTTATCTCATGCTTGGGAATGGAAAGAAAAATATGGTGAGACGATTCTAAAACAACTAAAAAAATTAGGATGCTCATGTGATTGGACTAGAACTACTTTTACAATGGATAAAAAGTATAGTGAAGCTGTATTAAAAATATTTGTAAAGCTTTATAATGATGGATTAATCTATCGTGGTACTCGCATGATAAATTGGGACCCGCTCGGACAAACAGCACTTTCTGATGAAGAAGTTATTCATAAAGAGGTAAATGGAAATCTTTGGTATTTTAGGTACCCTATTAAAAATTCTAGTGAATATATAATAGTTGCCACTACTAGACCTGAAACAATGTTAGGTGATACTGGTATTGCAGTTCATCCTAATGATGAAAGATATTCACATCTTATTGGAAAATATGTAATTTTACCAATAATGAATCGTGAAATTCCAATTTTTGCAGATTCATATGTAGATAAAGACTTTGGTACTGGTTGTGTCAAAATTACGCCTGCACATGATCCAAATGATCTTGAAATGGCTAAGAGAAATAATTTAGAAATCATTAACATAATGCATCCTGATGGTACTTTAAATGATCTAGTACCTAAAGAATTTCAAGGTATTGATAGATTAAAAGCAAGAAAACTAGTTATTAATACTATTAAAAAACTTAATCTACTTGATAAAGTTGAAGACCATATCCACCAAGTCGGACATTCTGAAAGAACCGATGCAGTTGTAGAACCATATATGTCAAAACAATGGTTTGTTAAAATGGATGGTCTTGCTAAAAATGCATTAAAGGTTGTTAAAAATGGTGATGTAAAATTTTATCCAGAACGCTGGACAAAAACTTATAACCATTGGTTAGAAAATATTCAAGATTGGTGCATATCTCGTCAACTTATTTGGGGTCACCAAATACCAGTATGGTATAAAGATGACGAAATATATTGCGGAATTACTCCACCAAAAGATAAAAATTGGAGACAAGATACGGATGTTTTAGATACTTGGTTTTCATCATGGTTATGGCCTTTTGCAACATTAGGGTGGCCACATGATGAAACTGATGTAAAAAAATTCTATCCTACACAAGATTTAGTCACTGGTCCTGATATCATATTTTTTTGGGTTGCAAGAATGATAATGGCTGGATTATATGTTAAAGATGAAATTCCATTTTCAAATGTTTATTTCACAGGAATTGTTAGAGATCGTCTTGGCCATAAAATGAGTAAATCACTTGGAAATTCTCCAAATCCATTAGATTTAATTGATAAATTTGGCGCGGATGCTCTACGTGTAGGCCTACTATTAATAGCCCCTCAAGGATTAGATATTTTATTTTCCGAAGATCGTATTGAACAAGGAAGAAACTTTATGAATAAAATATGGAATTCAGCTCGATTTATTACAATGAATATCCAAAGTGAACTTCCCGCTCCATTATCAACTATTGAAAAATCTGATTTTGATATAAGCGATCTTTGGATATTATCGCGTATGAATCATACAATTAATGTTGTTAATAATGCGTATTCAAAATACAAACTAAATGAAGCAGTCAAAAGTGTTTACGATTTTGTTTGGTCAGAATATTGCGATTGGTATATTGAATTTGCTAAAGTCCGGTTTTATGGTGAAAATAATAAAAAAGCTGAAGTTGCAAAATCTGTTGCTGTACATGTTTTACGTGTAATTTTAAAATTATTACATCCATATACACCATTTATCACTGAAAAATTATGGATTACATTCAAGAGAGAAAATGAAAAATTGTTAATTTCATCACAATGGCCTATTGCAAATAATGATTACATTGATAATAATGTCGAATCTGAAATGCAAATCATAATGGACACAATTTCAACAATAAGGAACATTAGATCTAATTTAAATGTAGCACCATCGAAAACAGCTCCATTATTTGTTCGTGGAGAATTAACAAAAATAAGCATATTAGAATCTCAATTAAGTTACCTTCAAAGATTAGTAAAAGTTAGTAATTTAATCGTCGGTAAAAATTTAAAAAAACCAGAACAATCAGCAACTGGTATTGTGAACCAAATGGAAATTTTCATACCACTTTCTGGATTAATTAATATAAATCAAGAGATTGAACGACTTGAAAAACAAATTGTAGATTTTAGCGGCCGCCTTCGCTCAGTCAATGGAAAGTTAAATAATGAAAATTTTATTGCTAGAGCACCTGAAAATGTAGTGGCAAATGAAAAACGAAAACAGAAAGAATACTTAATAAATATTCAAAAATTAGAAAAAAATCTTAATTCTTTGAAATCATAAATTGACAAAACTACTAGGATGACTTCATTTGCCCAAAATCCATTAGATACTAAAATAACATATTTAAAAGGAGTTGGTCCTGTTAGAGGAAAACTTTTAAATGAAATTGGTATTTCAACAGTTAGAGATTTACTTCAATACTATCCTCGTAAATTTCTAGATAGGACAAATATAAAGCCAATAAAAGAATTAAAAATTGGAGAAGAAGCTGTAGTTATTGGACGTATTGAAACTTTAGGTTTAAGAAAAACTAGAAGAAGGAATTTTTTTCAAATCACTTTAAATGATGGAACAGGACGATTACAATGTAATTGGTTTAATGGAATTTCTTGGATTTCTGAAAAATTTTCTGTAAATCAAAAAGTTACTGTTTTTGGTAAAATTGATTTTTACAAAGGTTATACTATAAGTCATCCAGAGCATGATATTTTAGATGAAAATGAAGATCCTAGAAATACCGGTAATATAATTGCTCAATATTCTAGCACCGCTTCATTGAAATCTGCAGGTCTTGACAGCAGAGGTTTTAGAAATATTATTACAAATGCTTTATTATACGGTGGCAGAGAATTATCTGATCATTTTAGCCAAGAACTTTGTAGTGAAATTGGATTAATATCATATGGACAGGCAATTCATTCTATTCATAAACCAAAAAATTCTGTAAGTCTAACAAATGCTATTTATCGTTTAAAATTTGATGAACTCTTTTTTTTACAAATTTTAATGGCAAAAAAGAAAGTATTTATAAAAAAAGAGGTTTCCTCGTCGTTTCCAGATATAGGTAATATTACAAGAAAAATTTATGAAAAAATCCCTTTTAAATTGACAGATGCACAAGTCAGAGCAATGAAAGAAATTAGAAGAGATATTTCTATTCCACAGCAAATGAATAGATTATTACAAGGAGATGTTGGATGTGGTAAAACAGTCGTTGCTCTTCTTTCTGCTGCAATTATTGCTGATAATAGTGCTCAGATTGCTGTATTAGCTCCTACAGAAATTCTTGCAAGACAACATTATAAAACAATGAAAGAACTTGCCGACTTAGTTGGATTAAAAATAGAATTAATCCTTGGTGGAAAAAAGAAGGATGAAAGATTAGAATTATTAGAAAATATAAAAAGTGGGGAAATTCAACTTTTGATAGGAACACACGCAATTATTCAACCAGATATAGAATTTAATAATTTAGGTTTAGTTATTATTGATGAACAACATCGATTTGGTGTTGAGCAGAGAAAAGCATTATTAGATAAAGGAAATCACCCACATATTTTAGCAATGACAGCAACGCCAATACCAAGAACACTTGCGATCACATATCATGGAGATATGGATATTACTATCATTGACCAATTACCAGGAAATCGTCAACCAATAAAAACATTTGTAGTAAACTCTAATCAACAGGATAAAATATATAATTTCATTAAAAAAGAAGTTAATTTAGGAAATCAATGTTTTATTGTTTATCCAATAATTGAAGAATCTGAGAAATTAGATTTAAAGGCAGCAGAAACTGAATATAAAAAACTATCTAATAATATTTTTCCAGAATTTAATATTGGATTTATTCATGGTAAGTTAAAGTCTGAAGATCGTGATTTAAGAATGGAAGCATTTAAACAAAATCAAATACAGATATTAGTTGCAACTACAGTTATTGAAGTAGGTATTGACATACCAAATGCTACAACTATGGTAATAGAAAATGCAGATCGGTTTGGACTCGCTCAACTACATCAATTAAGAGGACGAATTGGCAGAGGTGATAAACGGGGCTTTTGTATTTTAATTCCAAGTAAAAATGAAATTAGTGAACGTTTAAAGATAATGGAATTAACATCTGATGGATTTGAAATTGCAGATGAAGATTTACGAATTCGCGGTCCAGGTGATTTTTTTGGTACCAAGCAACATGGATATATGAAACTAAAAATTGCAGATATTACTAAAGATGGTAAAATTGCTCGTATTGCCCGTCAATATGCATTTCAAATTATTAATGAAGATCCAGAATTAAATTCTTCAAGAAATACTGGAATTTTACAAAAATTTAAAACAGAATATGCACATATGTACGCATATTTACAAACAGGCTAAAATCATACTTTTACAACAGATTCCTTACGTAAATTTCATGGTTTTAAAATATTTAAAAATTCTATATATTAAAAAAATACATGGCAAAAAACTATATAACTATAAATAAATTAATGGCCGGATTAGCATTTATTATATCCTTTGTGATATATATTTTAACAATGGCTCCGACAGCATCATTTTGGGATTGCGGTGAGTTTATCGCAACTTCATATATTATGGGAGTTCCTCACCCTCCAGGAAGTCCATTATACCTATTACTTGGAAATTTATTTAGCCAAATTCCAACATTTTCTGATATTGGTGCTCGAGTAAATTTAATGTCTCCAATTGCTTCTGCATTTTCTGTTATGTTTTTATATCTTATTACTGTCTACTTAATTGAAGAATTTAGAGGAATTACGAAAAAATCATTAGATGCAATTATAAATTATGGAAGCTCATTCGTCGGTGCTTTAACATTTGCAGTAACAGATTCTCACTGGTTTAATGCAGTTGAAGCAGAAGTCTATGCTATGTCCACATTTTTCACTGGGATTGTTGTTTGGCTAATTTTAGCATGGGCCAGAAAAGAAGGTAGTCACGGTAATATTCGCTATATCATTATCATCGCCTATATGATTGGTATTGCAACAGGTGTTCATTTATTAAACTTATTAACATTACCATGCTTAGCTTTAATTATTTATTTCAAAAAGAGAGAATTCACACTTTCATCATTTATGATTTTAATTCCAATTCCTCTAATTATTTATTTAATTATATACCAAGGAATTATTAAAGGACTTCCAAATATTGCACAAAGCTTTGGAATTAGTTCAGTAGTTATAATTGTAATAGGAATTTCTGGATTAATATATTATTGCATAAAAGAAAAATATTATGTAGGCGCTACGATATTTACAAGTTTCTTTTTAGTAATTATAGGTTATTCTACTTACGCTACAATATTTATTCGTGCACAACAATCACCTTTTATTAATGAAAATGATCCGAGTACGCTTCCAAAAGCTATTTCATACTTAAATCGAGAACAGTATGGAGATTGGAGTATTACTGATAGAGCACAAAGTTTAAAAAATTCAAGCTATGCAAATCGTTGGACAAAAAATAGACAAAAACCCACAAGTAAAGAAGTTACTGATTTTGTCATTGACTATCAGTTTACAGAAATGTATTACAGATATTTCGCTTGGCAATTTATTGGAAGAGGGGACAATAACTGGCCATTATTGACAAAAAATGGAAATTATATAAAATCATTAGATGGTATAAATCCTTTTAGATATACTATACCATTTGCATTTTTATTTGGTATTATTGGTTTTATGTATCATTTTAGAAGAGATTGGAAAAGGGGATTAGCAGTACTTTCACTTTTTGCCGCAACTGGATTAATGATAATTTTATATCTTAATCAATATGACCCTCAGCCAAGAGAGCGAGATTATTCCTATGTTGGTAGTTTTTTTGCATTTTCTATATGGATTGGTATTGGTCTCGCAGGATTATCAGAATTTATTCAGAAATTATTTAACGATAAGAAAGGTATATCAGTAATTGCTAGTCTTTGCTTAATTACCATCTTAATGCCGATTACTATGTTAAATACTGATTTCAAAGAACATAATAGATCTGGAAATTATGTTGCATGGGATTATGCATACAATATGCTAAACTCATGTGACCCATTTGGAATTATTTTTACTAATGGAGATAATGATACATTTCCACTATGGTATTTACAAGAAGTAGAAGGTGTTAGGAAGGATGTTCGCGTCGTCAATTTATCTTTATTAAATACAGATTGGTATATAAAACAATTAAGAGATTATGATCCTCCTATTCCAATTCAAATGAATGATAATGATATTTCAAATATTGCTCCAATGCGCTGGGAGCCCCGAGAAATGAAAGTAGCAGGACTAGATGGAAATATAGATACTGGATTATCTTGGACATTAAATCCAACGTACCATAATAAGTTTTTACGAGTTCAAGATATAATGATATACCGCTTAATTGATGCCTGTAAATGGAAAAGACCAATTTATTTTGCCGTCACTGTTTCAGATGATAATCGAATCGGTTTAGATGATTATCTACAAATGGAGGGAATGGTTTTTAAGCTTCATCCTCAAAAAGTAACATCTATAAACTACAAGAAAATGAAACAAAACATCCTACAATCTCCTGATGTAGACTATATTATTAGGACACCAGAACAATTCACTGAATATAATGCTTCTGGACAAGGAATATATCATTATCGAAATATGAATAATCCTGATGTACACTTTAATTTTAATATTCAAAGATTAGTACAAAATTATCGGGCAAGTTTCCTCCAATTAGTTATTAATAGTATAAATGGTAATAATAATGAAAAAAAAGAATCTATAGAAATTTTAAATTCTATGGAAGAATATTTCCCATCGAAAACTTTACCATATAATAATGATAAATTAGAACTTCAAGTTGCCCAAATTTATTTTATGCTGGGAGATGAAAATGAATATAGGAACCGATTAAAAAATATTGAAGATAGAGATAGGGTAAACAGTGAAACTCTATTAAGCGTTGGACAGATGTATTTACAAGAGCTCAATGATTATCCCAAGGCATATGATGTATTTAAACGTTTATATGAAAAAGATCCAAATAATATTGAATATATGTATGCATCAGTTCAATCTTTGGCTCGTATGGAAAAAATTAATGAAGCAATAAAAATATTAGAAAACTGGCTAATTAAATACCCAAATGACGAACAAATAAAGGGGTTATTAAATAGTTTAAACGAACAGTTGGGTAGTTAAATATACCATCTATACCATAAAGACTCCGTAGTTTAATTTAAATTATATTATTCAAATAATGAGAGTTGATATATCTAAACAAGAAAATCTACTGAAAATTTCAATAATTATTCCTCATTTTAATGGAGAAAATATAATTTTAAATTGTTTAGAATCACTGCAAAAAACAACATATAAAAATAAAGAAATAATTGTTGTAGATAATGGTTCTACTGATAAAAGTATTTTTAAAATTGAACGTCAATTCCCTGAAGTTAAAATAATTAAAAGTAAAAATAATAGAGGATATGCTGGAGGGTGCAATTTAGGTTCAGAAAATGCAGAAGGTGAATTATTAATATTTTTAAATAATGATACAATTCATAATGTGAATTGGATTGAACCACTGCTAATCAAAATTGAAAGTGATCCAAAGATTTCATCAGTCCAACCTAAAATCCTAAATGCAATTAAAAAGAATAATTTTGATTATGCAGGTGGTTCTGGTGGCTATTTAGATAAATATGGCTTCCCATTTGCACGTGGCCGTATTTTTGATTTTGTTGAAGAAGACTTAGGACAATATGATGATCCTTCTGAAATATTCTGGGCATCAGGTACAGCATTTATTACCAAAAAAAAAATTTTCCATAAAGTAGGAGGATTTGATGAGACATTATTTGCACACTTTGAAGAAATTGATTATCACTGGAAATGCAAACTAGCGGGATATAAAGTTTGGGTTAATCCAAAATCAGTAATATATCATATTGGCGGAGCAACACTATCATATCAATCACCTACAAAAAAGTATTTAAATCATCGGAATAGTTTGATTTTAATGTTAACAAATACCTCAAAATTTCAATTAATAAAATATACGTTACCTCGCTTATTCTTTGAAAAAGTTTCGTTTATTAAAGAATTCTTTTCTGGCAATTTTTCAAATTCATTTGCACAGATAAGAGCTGTATTTTGGATATTATTTAATTTATCATTTATTTTTAGGAAACGAAAATCAATTAAGAATTTATACCCTATTTATGATACAAACTATTTTTATAAAAATAGTATTGTTTGGGACTATTTTTTTAAAAATAAACATAAATTTACAGACCTAAAAAAATAATACTCTACTTTATATACATCATTTTATTAGTTTTAGTATAATTTTCAGTTTGTAGTGTATAAAAGTATATTCCACTTGGTACATAATTTTCTTTACTATCCTGTCCATTCCAGATTATTGAATATGAACCATTACTAAGTCTCTCGTTCACTAATTTGATAATAATCTCACCTAAAAGACTATATATAGTTAGCTCTACGTTCGTTCTTTCTGAGATATCAAAATTAATTTTAGTGCTAGGATTAAAAGGATTTGGAAAGTTTTGATATAATTTGAACTCTTTAGGAAATTTAAAAATATTATTATCTATATTTAAAATTATCTCTCCAAACCAGTCTAATGCTTGAGCTAAAATTCCATATTTTGATGTTCCATACCAATAATTTGATAATGAATTTTTTATTGATATAGGATCTATTCCCATAAATATTGTCTTACTTCCATTTTCCCATTCTTTATTAATAATAATGGCGTTGCCATTATTATCCTCAATTGAAATATGGGCTTCATCTGTTGTAATAAATCCATCCATCCAATTAGTATATCCAATAATTTCTTCAGGATCATAAATTAACATTTCATCATTTACTAAATGATCTAAAATATCATTTGCTAAAAAATTAGATTGTAAAGGAATTAATTCTGAAACTCCACCCCAACTTAAATCATTAATTGTAGATTCGATACCTAATTTATAAAATAAATGTTCTTCATCATAAGAGATATCAATCCAATTACCATTCGCTAGCGCAAATGATTCATCTCCAGCTAAAACATAGTTCTTATTTCCTTGATTTAGCCACTCTTTTATTAGATTCATATGCTCATTATAATTAGGATGTAAATCGTAATCATCTGTAGTAGTTATTTCAATAATTGTATTATAATTATTCAATAAATCTTCTGAAGTTAATCCATGATTGCTTAATGTCCAATAATCAGGAGTTATAAAATATTCAAATTCACCTGTATCCTGATATCCAATAAAATCTACTAAATAATATTCAGCTGGAAAGTTTAATTGCCCAACTTCCATTTCATTATTTAAGATTAATAGTACTGTTGAGTTTGACTGATAAGTTTGATAGATAAATTGCTCTGATTGTATTTGACCACTGAAATCTGAGAGTAAAATACTATAATTAACCTGTGTACCTTCTGGTTGCGCTGGAATTGTAGCAGAAAATTGATTAGTATTTAAACTTTCCATTGCAATGATTGTATTTAATCCACCATTAATTGAATAACTTAATTCTGCTGTAATTTCATCATTTTCATTATCAACTGCTTCTATAGTTATAATTTGGTCATCTAAATCGAATATATATCCATTAGGCCCTTGAATATCTAAAAAAACTGGCGTGTATTCAACATCAAACCAATCCATTGTATTTCGTAAAATTTCAGTTAAAACATCCTCATCTTCAATAGATTCAAAATGCCATGGAAAGAAAATACTTTTATAATTACCAGAATATATGGTTCCCCCATATTGTGTCCATACTTCTTCATTTTCATCAAAAATTTGAAAAATTTCTTCAGCTATTGCAGTGGGCTTAACCATATCAAAATAATTTTGTGTAAAAGGAGAATTAACTTCAAAATTATTAGTTGCATTGGATACTTCATTACCTGTAATTCCTCTTAAATCTTGTACTAAATCATTTGGGTTTGAATCATTAATAAATTCATTAACATGTAAGAAATTATATAAAAATTGATTTGAGTTTGGATCGGTTTGATTCCAACCATTAGTAAATGATGCAACTTCATATATATAATCTACTGAAGAGAATAATAAGTTAGCTCCACCTGACAAGCGTGATATTAAATAAAATTCTAAATCATTACCTGGCATCAATTTCCCAGCACCATTTAATCCCTGTAAAAGTATAAAATTTGAGTAATAATCTAAACCGCAATTTGATAAAACTCCACTATCTTTAATATTTAAATAATCAGTTGAAAATCCTAATTGATTAAGCTTTTCGTAAATTATGGTCATATGTGTATTCTCTGTGGAATATGAGCTATCATCAATCAATAAAATATCTGCACCTTGACTATATTCTAGGATAGTAAATGATTTTGGAATACGTTGAATTGTTAATTGATTTTCTAAATAATTATTTTGATTCGAAGCATTATCAGTAGCTTCCCACCAATATTCTATATAAGTACCAATTGGGTGTTCTGGAATATAACCCGTGTAAATATTGTTAATACCATAATCAGTGTAATTATTTTCAATAATTTCAATTCCATTATTATAATAAAATTTGACATTTGTTAATTCACCATCAAATAAATCGTTACCTATATCAATTATTTCTGCTTTAGTTTCATAAGGTCCAGGATTACAACTATAATAAAAATCTGATAAATCTTCTACGTTCGAAATAATAGGAGGATGATCTCCATAATAATTTACTTTTGCTGTTATTCCAAAGTTCACTCTTGGCACCCAGCAACCTTCAGGACAAAAAGATGCACCATCAGGATAATACTTAAATCCATGATTGTAATTTGTATTTATACCATTTACTCCATCCCAAAAAATAAAATCATTATTATTACCACCAAAGTCACCTATAATTTGTATCGCAAAATCATTATCTTCAACATCAGTAGGCGTATTAAAATCAATATCAATAACCTGTTCTAACATATCTGCAGATAGATTAAAATTTTGGCTATATAAAATTTCTCCCATAAATTCACCAATAGTCAAATTATATTGTGAAAAGTTATACTCTTTATTAGCTGGAATACCAATTGAAGTATAATCTAAAATGGATCTTAATTGAACTGTAATTTGTGAATTTACAAGGTCTGTAGAACTAGGGAAATAAATTTGAATTCCTTCTACATGACATTTAGTAAGAGGTCTATACCATACAGCAATTTCTTCGTCTTCATTAAAACGAAATTCTCCAAAACTAGTTGATTCATCATTATAAGTAATTGTTGATTCAAAACGATTATACCAATTTAAACTTTCTTTTCGATAATATATTTCGTCGAAAATATTTTGTGAATTTTGTTGGTATATATTTCCAAAACAAATATTAAAAATGACTATGATAAATAGATTTTTCATACTTTACCCAAAATAAAAATTAAATAGATAAGTAATTAATTTATTAAAATTATATAAAAAATAAAAAAGGGAGATAATAAATATCTCCCTTTTAAAATAACTTTATTAAAGTTGGTTAATTAAAATCCAACATTAAATGCTAATACAGAAGTTTCTCCAAATTGTTCGGATTGTCTCATACCAAAATCTAATCCAAAACTGAAGTTACCTAATTTAGTACTCATGCCTGCTCCTAAAGAAGCACCAAATGGATTATCAGTGTACATTTCATCTAAATTATCTTCTTCTACTAATAATGAATTCATTCCGCCACCCAACCAAAATGAATAATTACCTAGTTCCATAGAATATTCTACTCCAAAAGCAGATTCATTAAAACTATAAGAATGATTTGTAAATGAATAATGTAAGTTAACTGAACCTAATTTATATGAAGTAGAAATATTTAGATTAGCAGGAATATTAGCAGCTTGAGTTAATAATGTAGAATTATTTGTTTCTAGATTAACTCCTGTATATTCCATTTTAGAACCTAAATTTCTTAAACTTACACCCAACTTTAATGGCATTGATGCATGAGAATATTGAACCCCCATATCTAAAGCTAGAGCCATTCCTCCAGTTTCTTCTACAGCTTCGCTTACAACCTTCAAGCTAGAACCAAATCTGATTCTATCAGAAAAGCTTTTTGCATAACTTAAAGTTAAAACTGAAAAATTTGGTGAATATGTTTTTCCCGAATTACCATGTGTATCAACTGCATCGGTTTTTTTTATATTTCCAAAATCCAATGAATTAAAAGCAAGCCCAACTGTGCCGTTCCCAACATTACTTACAAATGCTGCATAGTTTTGACTAATGTCAGCAATATAATTCTGTGAAGAAAACTGAGCTTCAACTCCATTTACACGTCCTGCTATCCCCGCTGGATTATAATAAAGTGCATCAACACCATTTACTGACGCTGTATATGTTGAATTTAAAGCAACACCCTTAGCACCCGTTGGAATTAACAATTGTGTTCCGCTTGCTGTCCCTACTGCAGCGCCCGTACCGGCCATTGATATAGAAAACAAGGCAAATACTAAACTTATTATTTTTATTTTTATAATCATTTTGCAATCTCCTTTTTCAAAGACCATTAATAACGATCAAGTTTTTCTAATTTAGTTACCACAGCAATTTTACGAATTTCCTTACAACCATTCTCTTCACTTGTAATAATTGCTATATACATTCCTGATGCTACTGGTAAGCCACTATGATTTTGAGCATCCCAAGTTAACATCTGATTTGAAACGCCATTTAATTTATCAACCAATAAACCATTTAGATTGTAAATAGCAATTTCAGTATCTTCAGCCAAATCTGTAAAATTGATTTGAGTATCACCATTACCAGATTCCTCAGGATTATCTGCATAGTATGGATTTGGCCATACATTTGCTGAAGAACATTCATAATCAGTTGATGCTGGTGCAGCTTCTGAGGTACTAAATGTAAATGAATCTGATACTGTGTTTGGTTTATTTGTAATCCATCGATATACAGATCCAGTCTCTGGCATTAAAATAATAGTACCATATGCATAGTCTCCGGAAACAGTAACTCCAGCTAATGAATTTACTGAATCAAAGAACCAGCCTCTATCAGTAAACGTAGTGGTATCTGCTGCTGTCCAATTAGCAGAATCTACATCACTTAAATCAGCTAATGCAATTGAATCCTGCTGACTTCCAAATCCATTCCAGTTATTCCATACTGTTCTTGCCATAACTTCATCATCATATGCCACCGTACCAGCTAACCAGCCATCATAGCCAGATGTACCAGGAGACTTGTCTACGGGATCCCACCAATAAACCCAATCTGTACCAGGGTCATTATCGGCACCAGAATCTTCTAAATCACCCCACCAATTATATGTTCCTGAACCATCTGCATCATATACAAAAGGCAACATTTTATAGTCATCGCTAGGATCTGACAAATCACCTACATTCCATAGTTCAAAAGGTACTGTAATATATTCACCTGTTGTGTATGCTAACCAAGCGGTACTACCTTCTTCAGTGAATCTCATCTCAAAATCATGCGGTATAGCTCTATCAAAGTTAGTTCCTCTGAACACTCTTTCATAATAGGATGCTTCATCAGCAGCAGTTCCACCACCTTGTGTAGCAAAATAATAACCACCATTTGAATTTTCTAAATAATTCAAAGCATCGGGATAGTTACTCCATACATGAGCTTGTAATCCACTTGCCATTGGTACATCAGAATTTTGTTCAGTAGATACAGCACCATCATGTACCATATATACTCCATGAATTCCATTAGAGGGCCCATTTACTACAATCTCTAAACCATCTACTACATGTGCAGTTAAACCTGCATTAGTATTAGTTAGCCCATCAAATCCACCTTGAATAGTTTGATTTGATAATAATACATCTCCAGTACTAACATCTCTCAAATTCCATCCAACAGTTAAGAATCCGTTCAAATCAAAATCAGAAGCTGAAGATGATTTTAATACATTTTCATTATGATATTGACCTTTAGTTAGTCCAAATATTCCGAATGGGTTATTTTCTGATGGTAATTTAGTTTTGATTGAAATTTTACCTGAGCTATAGTTATTTTCAATATTATTTGTACCAAATACTAAACCACCACAATCACCAAGGCAACCATCATATGGAGCTCCTCCTGCTAACAATTGGTTACCATCAATATCTGTTATAGTCCAGGATATTTCAGAAGGATAGTCTCCGCTAGAGCAACTTACCAAAACATCTATTTCACCCGTATAGCAGACAAGACTTTCAGCTCCGCTTTCTAAGGTATATACTTCCGCACCCACAGTTAACTCCGCACCGTTCCATCCATCACCATATGAATCAATCATTGTAACTGTTAAAGCATCACAGGTAAAACAATCATCATTATCACTTGTATATGTTTCACAATTGAGATTTATTCCTGATCCACTTGAACCATCATCGCACACACCATTACCAAGAACTGTACTAATAGAATCAGCAGTAAAACAATTACCAGAACAATCTAATAAATTACGCGTTGCGACACCAGATAAAACATACTCTCCAGCACAATCAGGACCTTCAGCTAAGCCTAATTCAACACCTGTATTCCAATCAACATAAAATGAATCTAAAAATACTTCATAATCATGTCCTGTAACCATATATGGATCAATTACTTTTACAGAGATTGAACCATCAGAGTTACCCATGTGTACAATTGAAAAATCCGAATAACCAGCATCTACTGCTGGGCTTGTTGCTATATTTGTTTGAGGCCTAATTTCAAAAATATTGTCTGAACTTTCTAAAGTTTTAGGTATACCATATGAATTATATCCATATGCATTAACTGAAAAGAAATATTCTCTATCATTAATTAATGGACTCCCTCCATCTAAATCATCCCTAGAAACTTTCAGCCAATGCTGTAAACCTGAATCTGTTCCATTTTGGACAGCTACATTGACACTAGAACCGTAATTTGAATCAAATACATTATCCATAATTGTAGTTACACCGTTAACGACATCAAATGTTGCTAAAAGTTTCTTATTACCAGTTCCATCTAATGAACTATGCTGCCAAACATTATAACCCTCAAAAGCAAATAATGTAGGATTTCCATTTTCATCTAAATCAATTTCATCTACAGCAGAATATGATTCTGCAATAGAATCCCAAGTTAAAATAATTTCCTCAAATGAAGCTGTTGCATTCACATTTGGCTGAGGTGGTGATTCTGGTAGAGCAAATTGGATATCATATGCTAATTGTGCTAGTTGGTCAACTTCTTTTAATAATGTCACAGAAGATAGTGCATCATTGGCTTGAGCATGAATAATACCAAATACAACTTCTAATGAATCACCTGCCGGAAAGTTAAAAGGTCCAACATTCATTAAAAATCTTCTATCTGCTGAATCGTGGTCATCACCATCGACCCAACAACCATCTCCAGGACCGGAATCCTCATTAGGATCACAATCATGAACAAATTTACTATTTTCTCCTGTTTCAGAATTAACAAATGGAGTCCCATCTGCTTTAAATCCATTCATATAATAATATACTTCCTGAGCTGTCTCTGGATCATAATAAACAGCATCACCATTTATGTACTTAACAAATGAGGACATTGGTAAATTATCATATCCTGTCAACATTTGACCAAAACCAAATGCGGTACTATCAGGGCTGCTAGGGACAGTAGCTTGAAAGAAGTCATATCCCATTGCAGGTGCAGCATCACCATAATATGAATCAGAACCATCGTTATAAACATAACCTAAACTAAGTAGTGTATCACAGCCAACAAAATCATCACCTGCATCACCTAAATCTGGATCATCCCATACACCAACCATCATATCTGTTATATCTTCACCACCCATGTTGAAAGCTTGGGTTTTAACAAACATCATATCTCCAAATGCATCAGGTCTGTCATATCCCCACATTGTTACTCTTACTTCTATACCCAGTGGAGCCGTCCCGTATAATACATGAGAACTTGCTTCTCCATCATTCATGGTATAAAATGTAACCTGGTCACCTATAAATTCCGGATGATCATTACCTGCAGGTAATGGAGAATATATACCATCTCCATCATTATCTACCCATGGTGCACCCCTATGTGCTGGCCAATTTTGAAAATCGTCATTAGCTAAAGGGTCTGCTAAATCACTTTTATTAACTGTGTATAATTGGAACTCATCAGCTGAACTATCTCCTCCATATGAACCAGGTAAAAATTCAGATGAGTATTCTGCTGTTGCTGTTCTAATTACATTATTTACCTTACCAGCAAACCATACACCGGATTGGAAATTTGAATAATTTCCTGATCCTTTTGGCCATTCCATACCAGAGTGACCTGTTGGGTGATAATCTACAATAAAACCTGTATTAGATATATCTGTATACACCCTATTTGCATCAAATGCTCCACCATCTAATTTTTCAAGTGATACTGGAGTTCCAACTCTTTCTCTTGCAAAGATACTACTTATTAAAAAGCAGACACCCAAAGTCAAGATTAATCTATTTAATATTTTTGAATTATTCATTTAGATATACTCCTTCTTAAAGCTCAATATTGAATCCAAAACGAATCATTCTTGGAGCATCCCATCGTCTTGGATCACTAATTTTAGCTAAATAATATGTTTCTCCATTTGTTCTTTGAGCTAACCAATCTTTACCATTTGGTGTACTCAACCAACCATCTGAACCTGCTTCTCCTGAACCTGGATATACTTCATCAACATTATCTGTATTTAAGAGGTTCATGACATAAGCAAATACATTCACAGAAAAACCACCTACATCTATTTTCCTATCAACTTTTAAATCTAGTGTACTAGTCCATGGCTTATAAGCAGAATTGATTGTACCTGTAGGTGTTAACCAATCTCTATCGTAAACAACAGAATATCCTTCAGATGGAGTATATGCTGTTCCTGAACCAAACTGGTATAATAAGTTTAATCCAGTATTGGCTAATAAGCCTCCATCTTCACCTAATCTATAATCTAACATTACGGAACCTGTATGTCTTTGATCATAATCTAAAGGATTAATAACTGTTGGATATGTATCACCAATCCAAGCAATATTAAAGTTAGATGCTGGGTCTGAGCCCGTCCCTTCAGCAAATGATAATGTATAGCTGACATTAGCTAAAAGTCCATTCACTCTTCTCATATTAAAATTAAAAGATAAACCTTTGACCGTTCCAAAATCACCATTCATATATTGTGACCAACTAAATGGTACACCATTACGTTTAGCATCAACAACATTTGCCATCATTGTGTAATTTCTAACTTCTTTGTAAAAACCTGTCATATTTAAAGCTGAATTACCACCAAATTGCTGAGTAAAACCTACCTCATATTGAGTAGTTTCTTCAGGCTTTAAACTTGGATTAGGAGATACGGTCATATTACCTTGAGTAAGGTTAGCAGATAATCTCGTATCTGATAAATACAATTTATTCAACTCGGGATGTTGAGTGAATTTTCCATATTGAGCATGGAATTTGGTTTTATCAGAAACAGGAAATGAAAATCCTAAACGAGGGTTAAGATGGGTATAGGCATCTACCTTCTCCCATTTATTTTCTCCATCATTTCCATTTCTATCAACACCTCTATCTCCTGTTAACCAGATATCACTCCAATCAGCTGGTGCATGTACTTGAGGGTCAAAATAATCAAATCTTATTCCAGCATTTATGACTAAATCATCTAACTCGACTTTATCCTGAATATAGGCTCCCATTACAGTTGGCTCTCCTGGTTCTTGATAACCATTAGTGCCATCCTTACCTTCTACATCATATCCTAAATTTTCTGTATAGGCATCGTGAAATGTTTGATAAATCCATTCATCACTTTGGCTGTCTAAGGCAGAATCCATTTCAGCCTGCCAATATTTAAATGTTACTTCCATTGGCTGAGCAATTCTGAAGTATTTAATACTATTCTTTCTATATTCAAATCCAGCTTTTAGCTCGTGTTCACCCATTTGATTCAAATAATCTAATTTGGTCCCAAAATAAGAGCTTTCATTATAATCATAGTCATCATAAGTTGTACCATATGCAGAATATTGAGCAACATTGCCCAATGAAGATGGGTTCTGCCCCTGCATGATGTTATATGAAGTATTATTAATACTTCCATAAGAATTTAAAGAAGCAAAATCTAAATCATTAAAAAATTTATTATCTCCAAATTCATCTGTAAATTTGTAATAACTTAAACCAAATTTCAAATAAGATTGGTCAGAAATACTATATGTAGCATTCATATATCCTGATAATGCTGTTTCTGTGAATTTAGGATTGTTATCAGCATTCGATAAGCTATAAGAGTGTATGTAACTCCTACCATCTTCTTGGTTCAAGTTTCCACCTAATTTAATTCTTAATGGGCTTAAATCTAATAAAACATTAGCTGACACAGTCGTCCTTGTACCACCGGCATTGGTTTTTGAGCCGTAGACTTCTTGAAAATTATTATAACCTGAGTATATTGTGTCAGATTGTGCTATCCATGCACCCGTAGAATCTTGAACATTACCATAAACCCTACGATAATAGTTAAAAAAACCTTGACCTTCTTCAAATCCTGTTGGAGCCATACCATAATTTTCATTATACTCAGAATTATCAAAACAGCCGTCAACACTAGTATCGTCACAACCGGCACCAGAAGAATCAACATACATGTATTGACTACCAGAAAAATCAAGTAAAGTTACATTTTCATTTTCGTCTTTTACTACTACTCCAGAAGCATCAACCTGTAAACCATAAACTTCTGGATCAAATTCTGTATAATCCATAGTGTATGTTGGTTTACTTGAGGGATTTAAATCATCTGTAGATCTTGTTTCTACATTTACAAAGAATTTAATATTGTCACTCAAAGGTCCACCTACACTAAAATTATATAAGCCATAACCATATCCATGTAAACCATCAGTATTTGAATTTGAACTACCAAAGCCAAGAATTCCTTCTGCATTCAATTTTAATCCTGTACCGCCTTGCCGTGTAGTTGTATTTACAACTCCACCATTAACGTTACCATATTCTGCACTGAAGCCACCAGATTGAAATTGAACCTCCTCCATTGCTGAGTTAGAGACTACACTTGTATTATTAAGTGTATATGCATTATTCATATAAACGCCATCTACATAGTAAGCAACATCTCCAGCTCTCGAACCTCTAACATAGATATTGCCATCATCTGCTACAGTGCCAGTTTGAGTTGCTACGATTGCTTCTACACCTCTTAGGGGTAAGTTTTCTATTGTTTCACTTGTTAAGATTCTAGTAGTATTTGTAGCATTTTTATTTATTATCGGCTTTTCAGCAACTACCTCAATGATACCAGATTCTATTGCAGATTTAGTTAAGTTAAAAGTAACATCAGATGTTAATCCAGATGAAACAATTATATTTGTAACTCTTAGTGGTCTATAACCAATAAAATCACATTTAACTGAATGTGTTCCCACAGGTACATCAACAATAGTGAAATCACCTTCACTACTAGATGCCTGACCTAAAGAAGTCTCTTCAACTTGAATATTCGCTCCAACTAATACCTTACCTGTCTCTTTATCTACAACTTTACCGGCAATTTTACCGACATTCTGTGCAAATACAGATAAAGGAATTGAAAGAAGGATAATCAATAATTTCTTTGACATTTTTTCTCCAACTTTTTTTTTTTGTGATTTATTTTTGGTCTAGGATATAAGAAATGAATATTACGATTCAACTCATTGACCAAATACATCATTATAAAATATTGTTAGAGTGGTATTAGAACAAAACTTTTTTTTATAATTATTTTTTAAAGAAATTGTATAAATATTGTAATTTATCAATCATAAGATATTTTAATAATATGTCATTATTTTCAGTAATATATTCAAAGAAGTTTTTAAAACATGATACCGGATTTAAACATCCTGAGAACCCAGGTCGACTCTTATCAATTGTAAAATATTTAAAAAACTCACAAATTAGTTCCAAATTAAATTGGATTGAACCAAATAAAATAGATATTAACCAATTATTAATAATTCATACATCTGAAATGATTGATAATGTCCAATCTATTTGTTTAAATGGTGGAGGACTTTTAGATGCAGATACACCTGTTTGTTCTGAAAGCTTTGAAATTGCTCTATATTCAGCCGGAGCATGGTTAGATGGCTTAAATGAAGTAATTAATGGAAATCCCTGTTTTGTACTATCTAGGCCACCCGGTCATCATGCTGAAAAGAATAAATCTATGGGGTTTTGCATATTTTCCAATGCAGCACTAACGGCTGTAAAAGCACTTGAAATTGAATCAATTAATAAAGTAGCAATTTTTGACTGGGATGTACATCATGGTAATGGTACTGAAAATATTGTCATAGTAAATCCAAATATTCTATACAGCTCTATACATCAATATCCGTTTTATCCAGGTACAGGATTTTCAAATGAATCCAAAATAAATAATAATATACTAAATGTACCACTTGCTTCTGGAACAAAATGGGAGAATTATAAAGTGGCTTTCTATGAAAAGATTATCACTGAGATTTCAAATTTTAGTCCGGATTTAATTATTATTTCAGCAGGATTTGATGCTCATCTTAATGATCCTTTGGCAAGCTTTGAATTATCTTCTAAAAACTTTGGTGAGATGACAACCGAATTATTAAAAATACAACCTAAAGCCTTATTTGGTTTAGAAGGAGGTTATAACTTAAAAGCTCTTACAGAGTCTGTTGAAATAGTCATAAAAAAAAATATTGAATTTTTTAAATTATAATTTTCTAATAGATAAAACGTAATTTATATTATTAATAAAAATAATATTTTTGAAAAAACAAATCCTTTACAATAAGAAAAATAAAGAACAACTTCTAGAAAAATTAAATGAAGAAAACTTTCAACGAATTACTTGCTCATTTTACAAATACCTGAATATATCAAACCCACAGGCACTGCGAGATTCGCTATATTCTGAATGGAATAATTTAAAAGTTCTTGGAAGAGTATATGTAGCAAATGAGGGAATAAACGCTCAAATAAGTCTACCTGAATTTAACTTAGAAAAGTTTAAAGAGAGTTTATTTTCATACTCAAATTTTAAGGATATTATTATAAAGTCAGCAGTACAAGAAGGTTTATCTTTTATCAAATTAACTATTAAAGTTAAAAAGGAAATCGTCGCTTATAAAATTCCAAGAAATCAATTTGACATGAATAAAGTTGGCAAACATTTAAATTATGAAGAATATCATAAAAAAATAGAAGAAGGAGCCGTAATAATTGACATGCGAAACCAATATGAAGGTGAAGTTGGTCATTTTAAAAATGCAATTATCCCTAATGTAGATAAATCAGCAGAATTACTTCCTAAAGTTAAAGAATTACTAAAAGGACGCGAAAGAGATACGATTCTAATGTATTGCACGGGTGGCATTCGCTGTGAAAAAGCATCATCATATTTAATAAATCATGGTTTTAAGGATATAAATCAACTTAATGGTGGAATCATAAAATATGCACATGATATTAAAAATAATAATGTAGAATCAAAGTTTATCGGTAAGAATTTTGTCTTTGACCGTCGCCTAGGTGAGAATATAACTGAAGATATTATTAGTAATTGTCATCAATGTGGCAATCCTTCAAACAATCATATAGATTGTGAAAATCAAGCATGTCATATATTGTTTATTCAATGTGGAGATTGTGCAATAAAATATAAGAATTGTTGTTCTAAAAAATGTAAGGACTTTATTCAACTACCAAGAGAAGAACGAAAGCAAATATTTAAAGAAGGTAAAATAAAATTTACCGCTCAAATTTCTAATAAAATAAAGCCACAATTAAATAAACTAACTTAATATAATCTCTGTTATTTCCGGTACAGTTCCAATTCGGATTGATGGTCCCCAAAAACCTGTTCCTTGATTAATATAAATTTGAGTTCCATCTTTCTCATGTAATCCTTTTAAAAATGGATGTGCAAGACTCACAAAAAAATTAAATGGGATATATTGCCCCCCATGTGTGTGTCCAGAAAGTTGTAATTCATAACCAAATTTAATGGCATGTTCAATATCCTTCGGCTGATGAGCCAGAAGTAATTTAAAATCAGAATCTTCATATCCCTTTAAAGCCTTTTTTATATCTGTTTTATGAGATTTCACATAATACTTTGCAGTTCTATCAGGGATTCCTGTAACCAATAAACTTGAATTTCCTACCTCCAATAGCTGACTTTGATTAATAAGAATTTGAAAACCTACTTCAGATAATTTATCCAACCAACCTTTTAAATCTGAATAATATTCATGATTCCCAGTAACAAAATAATTACCATATTTAGATTTTATATTTCTTAGTGGTTCCATTTCTCTACCATAATTTTCTACACTTCCATCAGCAGCATCACCAGTAAAAACAACAATATCTGGATTAATACTATTAATTTTATCAACTACAGATTGAACCATTTCAGCTTTTATTTGACTACCAACATGTAAATCTGTAATATGTGCAATTTTGAAATTTTTTAGTGCAGATGGTAATTTTTTAAATGAAATTTTTTTCGTGATAATTTCTGGAATTCTTAAACCATTTATTATTCCATAAATTGAAAAAATACCTCCAAATCCTGCTAATATTGTCTTAACTGATAAGCCTAAAAATACTTTCCTTTGAGGATTAAAATTTTGCTTAATTGGTGCAATCTTAGTCAGAATTGTAATAATATCTATTGCTATAAAAATAAAAAAAAGGATACTAAAAATCCCTAAAGATAAATAAGAAATCCAGGTAAAATAATCTGAATATTGATTCTCAACTCTGTTTATTCTCATAAAAAATGTTGCGATTGGGAGTAAATATAACATTAAAAAAATAAGACAAAAACCAATATTTGCTGATATTGAATATGAATTAGGAATGATAAACTTCCACCCTGTGTAAAAATATAGTAAGAATAAAACGATAGAAAATATTATGAAAAATTTCATATTTTAATTACTTGATACGAATACAATTGCAGACTCAAGTATACCATAATCGGTATATGTTTTTACTTTCATTTCATTATTTTTTGTCCAGTAAAATAAATCTTTCTCACCTTTTCTTCCACTCGCAAATGAAATTGGTTTAGCAAAATCTTCAGGCAACTCAAGCTGTAAAGCTGAGCCTGTAAGCCTAGAAAATGCTCTGGTCTGCATTTTACATGCCGAAAACATAAACAATAAAATCATAATAGTGATGATTTTTTTCATTAAAACTCCTCTTGATAAAATTTATTAAAATATTCAAAAATTTATTAAAACTATCAATTTCAATCATTTTTAAAAATACATGAATTATAGTTAAATTACTATATGTTTTTGCAAAGTAAATTTATTTATATGTTATTTATATTTCTAATAAATATTTCTTCAATACTCATTGGACAAATTAATTCTATGGATAAGAGTAATATTAATAACATAAACTCTACCATAACCATAGATGATATTAGGGTCTCTGATTTACATAAATATTTGATAAAAAATAAATCTATTTTTAAAAATCATTTAATACTAATGTCACACCCAAAATATTATATCCTATTAGATGAAATAATAAAAAAATTAGATAATATTATTTCGTTTAGTGAAAAACAACCAGTCATTAATAAAACCGAACTTAAAAGTATTGGAATGGTGTTTGAAAATCTTCATTTTATTGATTATAATCAGCTTGAAATTCAAATAAAAAATCAACTTATTAAAAATAAAATAAATTTTATAATTAATAAATAATTTCAACTAAAAAAATTAAAGCTGTTCACTAATTAATTAATAATACTTGTAAAAAATGATACAACTTTGCAATATTAGTCAAAACAAACTTTTTAATAATCTAATCGTGTATAAACATCGATTTTATTTTTTTAAACTTATTGAGGGGAAATTCGTGAGTAAAAATTTATTAATATTAATATCGTTATTATCCTTAACGTTTACTACTGAAATCTATTTTGGTAATGTTGATCAAAATTCTGGAACAGCAGATATTCTTTACAGCACTACTGAACTGATAGGTGGATTTCAATTTGAATTTACTGGTGGTACTATTTCTGGAGCAAGTGGTGGTGAGGCCTCAAATGCTGGATTCACGGTAAATACTTCCGCTTCTACAATATTAGGCTTTTCATTTTCAGCTGCAAATCTAGTTGTTGGAAATGGATTAACTCTAACAACTATTGAATTTACACCTGATGAGGGTGCTACACAATTTTGTTTAAACGACGTTGTACTTTCAGATACTGGAGGTGAAACCTTAACATTTGATTTAGGTCCATGTGCCGAAGCATTACAATTTGACTGCAATGGTGATCTTGGTGGTACAGCTGAACTTGATGAATGTGGTGTATGTCAAGGCAATGGTATAATTCAGGATTGTG